>ENA-OOZQ01001226-OOZQ01001226.1-human-gut-metagenome-genome-assembly--contig:-NODE-1226-length-16345-cov-1.830816_pt1 | contig 16345 bp, 15 predicted proteins | sample MGYA00241188_ERZ501399 | MGnify/ENA primary metagenome ERZ501399 (study PRJEB25962, sample SAMEA2042658) | human gut metagenome | biome: human gut; feature: human-associated habitat; material: faeces... | reverse complement strand
ATATTTCAAAAGTAGCTTTATTTTCATCATTACTTCCTATTACTTTTATAATTGCTTCTTTTTCATCTTCTGTTAATAATAAGCCATCATTAACTTTTTTATAATATAATGTTTGTCCAAATTCAACAAATGTTTTCAATCCATTTGTCAATTCATTTTCATTTGAAAAATCAACAACATATTGTTTATTTTTAGTAAAGTCAATTACACCAGTTGATTTAATATCAATATAAATACTTTTAACTTCTGTATTAACAGTAACACTTGCCCTTATTAATTCAATATTTAAAACACCACTAAATTTACTTGAATCTAAATTGAAACTTTCATCTGTTGTAGATGGATAATAGTACTTTTCATTTATTTTTAACCTTACTGGTAATGTACCAGTAACTGAAGAAGTATTTTCTTTTTTTATTATAAATTTATACTCTCCCTCATTTAGATCAATTACCATATTATTTGAAATATCAGTAACTAATTCATCATTTTTAAATAACTGTATTTTACCAATTCCAGAATATTCTACATAACCATCATGAATTATGCCACTATTAAAATTTAATGTTACTTCATTTTTTTCTTCTGCATTAACATTTGGAACAAGTAGCAATAAACCAAATATAAATGTCAATAATATTTTTTTTAAGTTTTTCATAGTTTTTTCCTTTCTTACTCTTCAAATACTTTTGGTATTTCTTCTTGACTATTAAACCCACTTATAAGTTCACTGTAATTATAATCACGTACTCTATTTATCATTACATCATTTATAGGTATCAAAGTATAATCTTTTAAGATTACATACTTATATGTAAAAGTTAATACATCATCATAATATTTAGTTAATAATTTTATTTTCATCGTAGTTGTAACATTTTTATTTAATTCTTTATCAAAATAACTAACTATTTCATAAAAACCTTTATCTGTTTTTAATATTCTTTCATTATATATTCTAATAACTTTTTCTCCCTCATAATTTCCACTCACTTTATAAATATCAGGGTATTTTTCATTAGTATAATTTAATCTATACAATATGTTATCTTTTACATAAACATAATTAGACATAAAATCATAATCGACTTTTTTACCAATAAATTCTTTAGAATATTCCCATTTTAAATAAGGACTAAGTTCATAATTAGCATTTAAATACATATCATAACTATTTCTAATTTTATTATCTGAGTTTATATCTTTAAGTGTATATAACATATCATTATAATCAATAAACCTTATATCAGAACCATAATCTGGTGTTATATTCATTGCTTTTATATCGTTTTTTATATCATATACTTTTTTATATTCAAAAATTCCTTCATCTAATTTATCAGGATTAAATATATAAATACTATTATTATTTATAAAAGCATAGTTTCTAAAACAAGTATCTTCATTTAAAACCAAATTACTTGTTATTTTTTTATAATCTGTTACTTTCTTTTTAGCATTTTTACTTGCTTCTTCTACTAATTTATCATTTGCCATATTATTCTTAGGAATAAATATAGCAAATAATGTTAATAAAACTAATATTATTCCGATTAAAATTATTTTATTATTCTTCATAGCAAAACCTCCGATTACATATATTATATTTAAAAAAATTAAATATTACAATAAAATTACCATATTATTCATTGATTTTGTTGGTAAGTTTATCCTTTATAGCTATATTTATTGTATAATATAAAATGAAGGTGATTTTGTGGATTTCAAAACAGCATTAAATAATTATATAAAAAAATTAAATTGTACTTCAAAAGAATTAGCAATAAAAGCTAATTTATCCGAAACAGTAATAAGTAGATATAGAAATGGATTAAGAACTCCCGGAGTTAATAAAGATGAAATTAAAAATCTTGCTAACGCTATTAGTGCTATATCTTATGAAAAAAAGATTAATTTAAATTATGATGAAGTTTTAAATTGTTTAATAGATTCTGTTAATAAAAATGATGAGTTTAATTATGATAATTTTTGTAAAAATTTTAATAGACTTTTAAACGATTTAAAAATCAATATTAAAGACATGGCTAAATATATAAATTTTGATGCATCATATATTTCAAGAATAAGATATAATAAAGCTAAACCATCTACTCCCAGTGAATTTTGTAATAAAGTTTGCTCTTATGTTATAAACAGGTTTAATGATAATGATATCCTTATTAAATTTTTAAATTGTAATAAAAATATAAATGATAAAGCTTTATTTGATAATCTATATAATTTTTTAATTAATAATGAAAACACAATTACAGAAAGTAAATATATTAATGATTTTTTAATAAGCTTAGATGATTTTAATTTAAATGATTTTATAAAAACAATTAAATTTGATGAAATTAAAGTACCAAATATTCCCTTTTATAAAGCTAAAACTAAATCTTATTATGGAATTGAAGAAATGAAACGTGGTGAATTAGATTTTTTTAAAGCAACTGTTTTATCTAAAGACACTGAAGATATATTTATGTGTAGTGATATGCCAATGGAAGATATGGCAGAAGATATTTCTTTTGGAAAAAAATGGATGTTTGGAATAGCTATGTGTCTTAAAAAAGGTCTACATTTAAATATAATACATAATTTAGATAGACCTTTTAACGAAATGATGTTAGGTCTTGAAAGTTGGATACCTATTTATATGACAGGAAGTGTATCTCCATATTATTTAAAAAATTATAGTAATAACGTTTATAATCATTTAAATTATACATCTGGAAGTGTTATTTTAACTGGTGAATGTATAATTTCTTATCATAATAAAGGAAAATATTATTTAACTTCTAATAGTAAAGAGATAAATTATTATAAAGAAAAAACTAAACTTTTATTAAAAAAAGCTAGTCCTCTTATGGAAATATATACAAATGATAATAAAGATGTGTTTGATGAATTTTTAAAAAAGGAAAAAAATAGTAAAAAAGATATGAAACGACTTTTAGCAAATTTACCTATTTTTACTATTGATGATGAGATATTAACAAAAATGTTAAAAAGAAATAAGTTAACAAAAGATGAAATTAAACTAATATTAAATTATAAAAAAAATATGGAAAATACTACTTATAATATTTTAAAAAATAATACAATTGAAGACACTATATATAATAATGATTTTAATAATGGTAAACCTTATTTATCACTTGAAAATATGTTTTTCAATAAAAATATATATTACACAAAAGATGAATATTTAAAGCATTTAAATTCTACTAAAAAATATTGTAAATCAAATAATAATTATAAATTAAATATCATAGATAACAAAGTTTTTAATAATATTTCAATTACTATTACAAATAATTATGTAATAATTTATAAAAATAATAATCCTCAGATTAAGTTTGTAATTAAACATAGTAAACTTGTCGATGCAATTAGTAAATTTAACCCATTAGTAATAGAAAAAAATTAGCGTTTGCTAATTTTTATATTCTTTCAATTTCATTATCTTTAAAACTTACATCTAAAAATCTTCTTGATGCTAAATAATCGCATAAATGAACGAACTTTTCATCATCTTCTTTAGGTATGGGTAAAACAATATTGCTTTTTTTATCAATATTCCATGGACCCATATGAGAACTTATAAGTCTAGCAACAGTTAAAGCATCATTTTTATTAATTATTAGATTTTTTTCATTTTCTATTATAAAGTTAGCCATATCAATAGGGTGAGAAAATTTTGTGTATTCACTTTTTTCTAATCCTTTTTTAAGTCCATCATGAAGCATAATAGCCATCCTTATCAAATCTTTTGTATGTTCATCAAAATCATACAGTGCTTTATCATTAAATAATTCTTCACAAATTTGAAGAGCAACTTTTACATGTCTTACAAGACCTCCTTCATTTAATGAAAACAAAGGATGATATTTTCCTGTTGTTGAAGCAGGCATTTCATAAAAATAATCAGGTAATTTATTTAATAAATAAATTGTTGATTCTTTTATATTATCATCTTTTATTCTTTCTAATTCTTTTTTAAATACTTCGCTTTTATTTTTCATATATATTCTCCTTATTTAAACTATTTTCTAACTTTAAAAGTTCTATTTTATTTTCTAATCCTCCACCATAACCAACAAGTTTTCCCGATTTTCCTATTACCCTATGACATGGAACAATTATACAAATAGGATTACTTCCAACAGCATGCCCTACTGCTTGAGCGGACATTTTTTTAATTTGTTTTATATTCGCTATTTGATTTGATATTTCAGCATAACTTATTGTTTTTCCATATGGTATTTCGTTCATTATTTTGGTTACCATTTTTCTGAATGGTGTTTCATTTTCTATTTTATATTCAGGGGTAAAGTTTGGATTTTTGCCTGTAAAATAAATATCTAACCATTTACAAGTTTCATCAAATATTGGTAAAGATTTTTCTAAAGCATCTTTCATATCATGTTTTGATGCATCTTTTGATTTTTCAAACCATAATCCCGTTAAATAGGTACCATCACTACTCATTATCATATTAGAAAAATTATTTGGCGTTTGATATTTTTTATATAATTCATAAAAATTACCTCTTTTTTATTATAACATGTTATATATTAAAAAGATATGAATTAATTTTCATACCTTCTTCTATACATATTAATTTCATCATCTTCTGTATATTCACATGAAATTACACTGCTAAAATAACTATCAAGTAATATTCCTTTAGAAGTACTCATGTATTTTTTTAAAATTTCTTCATTATTTATAATTCTTATTGTTTTTAATATTACATTTTCAGCCTCTTGTAAATTTTCTTTAGATAAAACAATTCCACTTGGTAAAAGAATAATACTATTTTCTTTTGCTTCAATTATAAAAACAATACCTGTTATTAAATCCATATATTGATTTTTATTACCATATTTTGTTAAATATAATTTAAATGGTGTTTTTTGTTTATGAAAAACATAATTATTATCATTTGTTTCTTGCCAATAAAAGACCTTAGTTACGTCTAATTCATACATTTTCTTTTTACTCATTTCAACTCCCCCCCGCCTATATTAAATTCTATTTTTCTTTTCGTTATATGTAACATCAAAATCTAAAAGCGGTGCCTGCTCTTTTGAAAGTGTTTCATAAAAACATGTTTTTTTATTCCATCTAACAAGTCTATCTGGATAAATAACAACTTTATAACCATTTTCGTCAATATAATATGAGTTTGCTAAATCATCACCGTAAATCGCACCATCTTTTTCATCTTTCATGCGTTTTACTGTTCCTATTACTTTTACATTTGTTAAATCACAACCATATAATTTGCCGATCATAAAATCTTTTAATGTATCTAAATTTATTACAATATTTCCCTTAGCATCTTTAAAACTCGTATTATATATATAACAACCATCAAAGTTTGGATCTTCATATTTTTGCAAAGTTTCATTATAAGGTCCTATAAGCATTACACCAGATAAATCAACACCATGTAATTTTTTATTCTTAACTTCTTGTGGATTTAACATAACTATATTTAAAGTATTTTCAAAATTAACATTTGAAATATCAACATCTTTAAAATTGCTTTCAATAGTTAACCCTTCAAGGATAGAACCTTCCATGCTAATAACCTTTGTAGGATTTAAAACAAGATTACCTTTATAATCTTTAAAGTTTGCATAACTAATATTACAATTATCTAAAATTCCTGTTAACCATACATTTTTTAAAGTTGTTTTGGATAAATCTTTATTAGGTATTTTATCTATATTAATTTTTACATTAATAAATTTTGAAAAGTTATATCCTTTTATAATAACATTATCAAAACTAACATCTTTCATATCAGTTTCTATATTTTTAAAAAAGTTAAATACATTATTATCAATACTTTTTGTTTTATTTTTATTATTTATAAATAAATATTTTTCTATTTCATAACTAGTAAAAAATACATCTTCATAATTTTCTAATTTATTAGTTATTAATCTAATTAAACTAAGTAAATTATCTTTATTTTTACTATCTTTATAACATATTAACAATGTTTTAAGTTCTTTTATAACTTGTTCTTTATTATATTTTTTCATAATTACTCCCTTTAATTACAACTTCTACTACAGCCAACATCCCCATAACTTGTTTTTTTACAAGAAATGCAACATCTTTTACCATCACTTCGTGTATAACATTTTGTGCTGTAACCACTTCCTCCTGAAGATGAAGTATCATCATTATTTGCACAACTTCTTACAAGTCCAATGATAAATATAATAATTACGATAAGAATAAGAATTGCTTTAAAATCTTCTTTCTTTTTATTTAGTTTTAATGTTATAAGATTTATAGATTGATCTATTAAACCAACTAGTTTTTCCTTTGATAAATTCCAGTTTAATAGCATTTGAAGTTTTAAACTATTATAAGAGTTTATACTTTCTTTTATTTTTGTATATTCCTCAAGCATATTTTTTAATTCTTCTTTATCATCTGTTTTTGTAACTTGTTTATTTAATTCAATTATCCTATTATAATCCTTATAAACTCTATTATATAATCTTTTATATCTATAAATTGTTTCTTTTACTTCTTTGTTTTCTTTTTGTTCTTCTAAAAATTCTATTTCTTTAGCAGGAAGTTTATATTCAATAGTAAAATTTTGTGAATGATTTTTAAGATATCTACAATTTACAAGATATAAATTATCTTTTTCATCTTTTTTAAAATTAGTAAACATTCCATAAATATATTCATCTTTTTCATATACAACAATTGGTTGATACTTAACTTTATATTTTTCGTTGTTAATCTCATCTGTTAAAATAAAACAATACTTTTCAATATCTTTATCATTTAAATCAATGATAACTCTTTTTCCTTCATCTGTCATAACAAACACACTTCCTTTAAATTTATTTTACAATAAAATAAAAAAAAATTCCACTTTTATAGAATTCTATTTCATTTAAAAAGGTGTGAACAAAACAAATTGTTCACATCTTTTCTTATTTACAGCAACACTATTTATCTTTTTTTGCATCATTAATTATGATATAAGGTTCATAAATATCTTTATATTTGTTTAAGGTTTCATTCACATCAAACCAATAAATGTTTGTTAACATTTTGTCTGATGGGTCTATTTCTGTTCTTTCGAGGTTTCCTCCAAGCGATTTTAATGTTTTATCTGACGCAATATTATTAACGTCACAATCTAACATAACTTTATCTAATCCTAGTTTTTTTGCTTCAATCATCCCTAAATATAAATTTATTTTATTATATCCTTTTCTTCTTTCTGTAGGTCTTATTCCATATCCTATATGTCCTCCAAATTGTAACATTTTTTCATTTAAATTCCATCTAATATTAATGGTTCCTACAATTTTGTTATCACTTTCTCTTATTAATAAAAATGTTTTTGAAGGGCATCTTTCAAACTTTTTTGAGTATTCTTCATTTTCCATATTCAAGCATCTTTCTAATACTTGCTCAAAACTGTAACCCTCTAGTATTTTATCTAATGCTCCTGTACCATTGATGTTTGATTTGTATAAAACAAATTCATTAATATATTCTATTATTTCATTTTTTCTTGTCATTGAAGGTTTTTCTAAATAAAATTTTTCCATATAAATCATTCCTTTCAATATTTTTATGATACAATCAAAATTTTTCATTTAATGAAAATATCCACATAACTAGAATCATGTGAACATTTTTTATTAATAAGCTTTTGTGTTTCAATTTTTTTTCTATTTCATATTAGTAAATTATTTACCACAACATTGTTTATATTTTTTCCCACTTCCACATGGCTTTTTATTATGTGCCATTCTGTTCCACTTTAGAGCATTTTATCCTTTAAACTTGCACTTTTATGCACTTTACTACATTCGGTCACACTCCACTCTACTAGCAGAACGTATCTATAAACGTATCTAAAATTATTTATATATTATTTGTATTTATTACAATTAAAGGTACATAAATTTCATCGTCGGTGTACCCTGCATGTTGAGACTTTAATATTTCAGAGCCACCATATAATAATGTTTTGTTTGTTTTTGCTATTGCAAGATAATCTCCTAATATATCACGAAAAATTTCATTTTCTTTACCTTTACCAAACAGATTAGAATTTATCACATCTTCTTTAGTATATAAATCGAAATCATTACTAAAATATTCATTAAATAACACTTCAAATTTTTGTTTTTTATTTTCCTTTATGAAAAAATTTACTGCTCTTGGTTCAATCGAAGTATTTTTTTCTAAACAATCAACTATATCAGGATAATCTTCAACCATTATGTTTTCTACATTTTTATGTCCATGATCAGCTACAACAAATATTACTGTATCTTTTAATTTTCTACTTAATTCTTCTACTTTAGAATTAATATTTTCAACAATTTCATTTATTTCATGTGCATCAGTTCCAAGTTCATGCATTGTATGATCTGGTTCTGTATCATATGCATAAATATATTTTTTCCCTTCTTCATTACATAATGTTTCTATTTTATTGTATAAGTCTTCCATGTCGACATATGGATTTTTTCCAAACGGAAATAAAATATATCCTGAATCTTTTCCTTTTTCATTAATTTCTTCCATTATAGACTTAGTAATCATGTGCTTGTTTTTATATTCAATTGCTTCTTGTAATGGGGTATATTCTTCATCACCTTTTTCAGAATTCATAAACGTCGTAATTGTTTTATCAATATCTTTATAATACATATCCCAACCTAGCATAGCTGTTTCAACTGGGTTTAATCCTGTCATCATAGATGTAGTAGCTGCAACAGTTGTTGCTGGAAAAACAGTAGTTATTGACTTTATCCTATGTTTTAAAAGAAAAGAATCCTTGGATAAAATTCTATTCATTATATTTGACCCCATTCCATCACATAGTATTGTTACAACATTTTTTGGCTTATTTTCATTCAGTATCTTATCTACATAATCAATTGTATTATGCTTATAGTCTAACTCAAAATATTTTCTTATAGAACAAGCTAAATTCGTTAAGCATTCATTATAATTGTTCCTTACTTTCATACTATCAACTCCTAATTTAATTATATCATACTTTTACCACTATCACTATGGCAATGGTTCAAAGTCTCTAAAAGTATTGAAAATACTATGTTTTTCTTGTTTGATTTTCTCTCTAGATACGTTTTAGATACTTTCCAAAAACGTATTTAATAACGTATCTAAATAAAATTATCTAATTTTTATATAGAAAAAGCCTTTATTTCAAGGCTTTTAACTACTTTCCGCAACAATTCTTATATTTTTTGCCACTTCCGCATGGACACCATTTAAAACAACCAAGGAAATTTTTACTTGAAAATTTGGCTTTCTTACTCATAAATTTTAATAACTTACTCGCAAATTGTAAAAAAGTGATGTCTAAATTTCTGACAATGCAGTTTAAACTTATCTAATAACTTATCCAAAAAATTGATTTAATACTACATAGTTCTAGGTTTGTTTTCAGTATACATTTGATCCATATATTGATTATTGGCTTCTTCTAATGCTTCTCTTGAATAGTAATCTCTTCCATCTTTTCCAATATATGCCAAATTCTTTTCATCAGCCATTTGTTGATATAATCTTCTTATTTCAGGTTGTAAAGTTCTCTTGTGAACTATATGTATAGCACTTTCAACAGCACCACTTATTAAATCAATATTTTTTGAAATTAAATCTGTTGTTTCACCTTCTTCACGAGTGAACTCACCCACTTTTTTTAAGTATTCAATTATTTGACCTTTTGTATAGCCCTGAATTACTAATTCAAAAATTCTTTTTCCCATAGCATCTACCATACTTGTAACTAATATTTCATAATCTTTTTGATTCATTTTCTCTCCTCCAACTATATTATATCATAATCATCCGATTTATAGTTAAAATCGTTTAAAAAACTTATCTAAACGCCTTTTTTGAGGTAAAATTACCTAAAAATTGTAAGTAGCCAAAAGCTCGCAAGCCTTTTATTCATAAGGCTTTGCAAGCTTATTTTCCACAACATTGTTTATATTTGCGTCCTGAGCCACATGGACATGGATCATTTCTACCTATTTTTTCTTTTTTTACTTTAGTATGAGCTTTAGCAGTTTCATCACTTCTATTTGTACCAGTTGGTTTTACAACTTGTTTTCTTTCAACATTTTGTCTTATTTCTGCTCTTAAAAGATATAATGTTATATATTTATCAATATTTTCTAACATCTTTTCATACAAATCATAACCTTCCATCGTATAAGCACGAAGTGGATTATCTTGTGCATATTGTCTTAAAACAATACCCTCCATTAAATGTGACATCGTAGTTATTTGTTCCATCCAATATTTATCAATAACATTTAAACTTATTACTTTTTCAAATTCATTAGTTATTTCAATTGGTAAATCTTTTATTTTATTTTCGTATTCACTTACTACTTTATCACTTAATAATGAAATTATTTCATCAACATTTTTACCTTCAAGTTCTTTTTCTTTTACCTTATTTCTTAATAAATTATTATTAACATAATCTATAATATCTTTTTTATCTTCCTCTTTTAGATTATCTTTTTCATCAAGGTGAGATTCAACAATATCAACAACATGATTTTTCATACTTTCTAGTACATCTTCATGTACGCTTTCTTTATCTAATATTTCATTTCTTTTATTATAAATACTTTCCCTTTGTGTACTTACAACATTATCATAATCTAAAATATGTTTTCTATTATCAAAATTATTTCCTTCAACTCTTTTTTGTGCTGATTCAACAGATTTACTAAACATCTTACTTCTTATAGCCATTTCATCTTGCATACCAGTTGATTCCATAATCATTTTAATTCTATCAGAACCAAACCTTCTCATAAGATCATCATCCATAGCTATATAAAATTGAGAGAAACCTGGATCTCCTTGACGTCCACTTCTACCACGAAGTTGGTTATCAATTCTTCTTGATTCATGTCTTTCTGTACCAAGTACACAAAGTCCTCCAAGTTCTTTTACTCCTTCTCCTAATTTAATATCTGTTCCACGACCTGCCATATTAGTAGCAATTGTAACAGCACCTTTTTCGCCTGCTTTTGCTATTATTTCAGCTTCACGAGCATGGTTTTTAGCATTTAATATTTCATGTGGTATACCTTTTTTACGAAGTAAAGCTCCGATTTCTTCACTCGTTTCAATAGCTATTGTTCCCACTAAAACTGGTTGTCCTTTTTTATGGCGTTCTTCTATTTCTTTTACAATAGCATTATACTTAGCATTTTTATTAGCATAAATAAGATCTGGCATATCAATTCTTTGAACTGGTCTATTAGTAGGAATAGTAATTACATACATATTATATATATTTCTAAATTCTTCTTCTTCTGTTTTTGCAGTACCTGTCATACCACTTAATTTTTTATACATTCTAAATAAATTTTGAAATGTTATTGTAGCAAGTGTTTTTGTTTCTTGTTCGATTGCTACTCCCTCTTTAGCCTCGATAGCTTGATGTAACCCTTCAGAAAATGCTCTTCCTGGCATCAATCTACCAGTAAATTGATCTACGATTATAATTTCACCATTTTGAACTACATAATCAACATCATTTTTCATAGAATAATTTGCATGCAATGCTTGATTTATAAAATGGACTAAACTAGTATTATCCATATCATATAAATTACTAATATGATAATAATTTTCAGCAAGTTTTACACCCTCATCAGTAAGATTTACTTTTTTTGTTTTTTCATCAATTATATAATCTTTTTCCTTTTTTAATGTTTTTACAAATCTATCTGCTTCGATATATAAATTTTTATTTTCTAAAGTACCTCCTGAAATAATCAAAGGAGTTCTTGCTTCATCTATTAATACAGAATCAACTTCATCTACAATAGCAAAATTAAGTGGACGTTGTACTCTATCTTCTTTTCTAACAACCATGTTATCTCTTAAATAATCAAATCCAATTTCATTATTTGTAGAATATAAAATATCACAAGCGTATTGTTCTTGTTTTTCTTTTGATGATAATTCCCTTAAATTTAAACCTACAGTTAAACCTAAAAACCTATGAATTTCTCCCATCCAATTACTATCACGAGTTGACAAGTATTCATTAACTGTAATTATATGAACCCCATTTCCTTCAAGAGCATTTAAATACGCAGGCATAACTGATGTTAATGTTTTACCTTCACCTGTTTTCATTTCTGCTATATTACCATAATGAATCGCTAAACCACCCAATAATTGAACTTTATATGGTCTTTCACCAATTACTCTTGCACAAGCTTCACGAGCAGTAGCAAAAGCTTCAACTTTAATATCTTCTAAAGTTTCACCATTTTTAAGTCTTTCTTTAAACTCTACAGTTTTGTGTTTTAATTCTTCATCACTTAATTTTTTATATTCTTCTTCTAAAGCATCAATTTCTTCTACAATTTTTTCAAACCTTTTTAATTCTTTATATTCATGATCAAATACTTTAAGTATACCCATATACATCCTCCTTCATAAATACCTATAAGTATATTTTATCACATATTACTTAAAAATAAAAAATAAATTCTACTTTTTGAATTTATTTTTAATATTTTTTAATCCTAAATACTTAGGTACTTCTTTTATGTTAGGTAAATCTTTTAAAGATACAGCCTTATCTATATATGTTATTATCCAACTTTCTTTATATTTAGGAAATTTTGTTTTATTAAATAATGAAAGTGGAAACATATGAACAAGTATTGCATTTTCTACTCTTTCATTCATAAGATTACTAAAATAAGTATTACTATTAATAAGTGCTTCATATGGATGTATAAATGCATGTAATGTTGAAAATTTCTTTTTTTTCTTTAAATTTTCACTATATTTTTTATCTAAATTATCTAAATCTTTACTATATTGCCATGCATGAGTATAAAAATCATGTAAAAGTCCTGCGATAGCACAAACTTTATAATCAGCATGATGCTTTTTAGCATATTTATAAGCAAAAATTGACACTAAAAGAGAGTGCGTATACAAACTTTGTTTTTCATGATGTTTAAAATACACTCTTTTTTTAAACTCTTCATTATTTAATATATCCTTAACTATTTCATACCACGAATTAAATTCATCTTCATTTGTAAAATAGGATTTAAAATTATCATAATTTTCATTCATTTACAAATTAAATCTAAAATGACAAATATCTCCATCTTGCATTAAATACTCTTTACCTTCAATTCTAAATTTGCCATTTTCTTTCACTTTAAGTTCTGAACCTGCTTCGATTAAATCATTATAGCTTATTACTTCTGCTTTTATAAATCCTTTTTCAAAATCACTATGAATAATTCCAGCACATTCTTTAGCATTCATTCCATCTTTATAAGTCCATGCTTTAACTTCTTTAGGTCCACATGTAAAATACGTTTTTAATCCAAGTAAATTATATGATTCTTCAATTAACTTATCTAAACCACTTTTTTCAATGCCTAAATCTTTTAACATTTCTTCCTTATCACTATCTTCTAGTTCAGCAAGTTCACTTTCTATTTTAGCAGATACCACAATTACCTTAGAATTTTCACCTTTAGCATACTCTTTTAATTTTTTAACATAATCATTTTCTGTTGTTATTTCATTTTCACTTATATTTGCTAAGTAAATATGAGGTTTTAAAGTTAAAAAGTTAAATCCTTTTATAGCAAGTAATTCATCTTTCGTAAAATCTGCTAATCTTAAGGGAATATCTTTTTCTAAAGCTTCTTTGGCCTTTGTAAGAGCATTATATTCTAAAACAGTTTCTTTTTCTTTTGTAGTTTCAGCTTTTTTCTTAATTTTATCTATTCTATTATTTATGATTTCTAAATCTGCTAAAGCAAGTTCCAAATTAATAACTTCAACATCTCTTATAGGATCAACACTTCCATCAACGTGTGTTATTTCTTTATCATCAAAGCATCTTACAACTTCAACAATAGCATCAACTTCACGAATATGAGATAAAAATTTATTTCCAAGGCCTTCACCTAAAGATGCCCCTTTTACTATTCCTGCGATATCAACAAATTCAAAAGTTGCAGGTTTTAATTCTTCAGGAATATATATTTCTTCAAGATGTCCTAATCTTTCATCGGGAACTGTTACTATTCCTACATTTGGTTCAATTGTAGCAAAAGGATAATTTGCTACTAAAATATTTTTCTTTGTAATGGCATTAAATAAAGTGGACTTTCCAACATTTGGAAGTCCTACAATACCAGCTTTTAAACTCATAAATCTTCCTCCTTATTATAAACTTGGGTAAACTCCTGGGCCAAGTGGAAGTCCTATTATATACCACATTAGAATAATAAACAACCATGTTAAGGAAATTCCTATAAAATATGGCATCATAATAGATAATCCTTTTCTTATTGTAATTGGTTTTTCATAATCTTTATTATAAATATTCATATATCCTAAGTAAACAACAAAATATGCAAGAAGTGGTGTAATTCCATTAGTCATAGATTCTGCTGCCCTAAATATAAATTGTGTAAATTGAGGAGCTATACCAAGTTGCATAAATGTTGGCACCATAGTTGATGAAAATATTACCCATTTTGCTATAGAACCTGTTACAAAAATATTTGATATAGCAATTAAAATGATTGCCACGATTATTAATGCTGCGCCACTAAAAGGCAAGCTTTGTAACATATTAGCCATAGTTGCAGCGATTACTGTTCCTATATTTGATTCTTTAAATATAGCAATGAATTGTGAAGCAAAAAATATCATGACAAGAATTATTCCTAGTTCACTTAAGCTTTCTTTTAATTTATTAAATAAATCTTTATCGCTTTTGATTGTTTTAGCACTTATACCATAAGCTATTCCTGTTATTCCAAAAAATATACTCATCATATAAGTAAAACCATCTTGAAAATATGAATTTTTACCAAATAACTGATCAACATAAGCACTTTCATTTAAATCAAGTAACATTCCTGATAAAGGAAGACCTGGAATTATCATATATACAAAAAGAATTATTACGATTATACCTACTATTTTAGCAGATTTTAAACCTTTCTTTTGTAATGCTTCTTCTTTTATTTTCTTTTCTTCTTCATATTGTAAATCAAGATATTCTATTTCTTTAGTTTGTCCTAAATCATCTCTTGTTTTAGCTACATATCTTCCTAGTTTTTTAACAACAAATTTTTCTGTTATTATTGTACCCACTAATGCTATTAAGAAAGAAGATACAATCATTATAAACAAGTTAGATGTCATTCTAACATAAAACTCACTATCAATTAATCTTGCAGAGACCTGTGTATATGGTATTAAATCTATATCAATAGATCCAACAAAGAAACTTATACTATAACCAAAAGCAACTCCTGCAAAAGCTGCTACTATTCCTGCTAATGGATTTCTACCATTAAATAAGAATAGTAATGCTGCTAATGGTATTAAAAGTGCATAACCAACTTCATTAACAATACTTGAAAAAATAGACATTAATATTATTATAAAAGTTAATGTTTTTGGATTAATTTTAATTATTCTTTTTTTCATAAATGCTTGGATTAATCCTGTTTTTTCTGCTATTTTAAGACCTATTAATGTTATTATTAAAGTACTAAGTGGTGATGAACTTATAAAGTTAGTTGCAGCCTTACTTATAACCATTTTCATTCCATCATAACTAAGTAAATTATTAACAGATACAAGTGTTTTTTCTAAAGCACCCGTTGCTATATTTATGTTTGAATATGTTGCAGATACATTAAACAAACTTAATATAAAACTTAAAAGAATTACCCCAACAATTAATAAAACAAAACTTGTTATTGGATGTAGTGTAAACTTTTTTAACTTTTTCTTTGCCATATTCTACTCCTCTACTATTTTTTTAATTTTTTTATTAAATTCCATTCTTGGTAACATAACAATTCTACCACAATTTATACATTTTATTTTAATATCAGCACCAAGTCTTACTATTTCCCATAAATTTGTACCACAAGGATGTCCTTTTTTCATTATTACTTTAGTATTAATATTATAATTTTTTTCCATAATAACCTTCTTATTTATTATAGTTAATCATTTCTAATATTCTATTTAAATCTTGGTTATTTTCAAAACTAATAATTAATTTTTTGTTAGCAATCTTAACTTTTGTGCCATAATATTCTGTTAATTCTTTTTCAAGTGATGTGTATTCATTAGATTTAGGTTTTTTAACTATTTTGTTTTTTCTTTCTATTTCTTCACCACTTGCTAAAGCCTCAAGTTCTCTTACACTTAAATTTTCTTCAAGTACTTTTTTAGTTAATTCATTAATTTTTTCAATATC
>ENA-OOZQ01001216-OOZQ01001216.1-human-gut-metagenome-genome-assembly--contig:-NODE-1216-length-16458-cov-2.831921_pt1 | contig 16458 bp, 18 predicted proteins | sample MGYA00241188_ERZ501399 | MGnify/ENA primary metagenome ERZ501399 (study PRJEB25962, sample SAMEA2042658) | human gut metagenome | biome: human gut; feature: human-associated habitat; material: faeces... | reverse complement strand
CCCTACGCAGCTCCTCCTCATAGCGGCGAACCCGTTCTTCATTTTTGTGGATGCGCTTTTCGTTGCGGTGCTCCCGGTGTGCCTCCTTGCCTCTTTCAATGGCTTTTTTCGTTTGGCCGGAGACCTCGTGCCAAACCTGATCGGTCACATCCTCAGCGGCATAGCGGATTTTGTCCTCCGCGTATTCGGAAGGGGAAATCTGCCCGTCGTCCATCAGGTTTTCTGCCTGATCCTTAGAACGGACAAGGGCCGTCTTCATGCGCTCGGAGGCAACAGCCGCTTTATCAAGAATCTTGATATCCTTAACGCTCTCTCTTGTTTTTATCCTGCCCAAAGCCATCGCCTCCCTTCAGAGCAGACAAGTCACACCTTCTTCGCTACGACAACGAAGCGACCGTTGGGATAGGTATATTCGCAGGTGGAAAGGGTCAAAAGCTGGTCTCCGTATTCAGCAGTAACCCCCGTATCATAGAGCTGTCTTGCATGGATATTCTCCATGAACTCGGCAAACTGTACTTCATCCATCAGCGTGTATTCGTTGTACTTGAAGGTCTCGCGGTTCGTATTGAATTTGAAAGCAGCAACGACCTCATATTTGCCGAGGCCGGAGAGCGTATCAAAGGCAATCATCGGATGCTCCTTGCAGAAGTCGGAATCGGTGTATTTGCAGAGGTCGGCAAACATAGAGCCGTTGTTCATGTGGTGCCCATAAATCACAAGATTGTTGCTGATCCCGGTCATACAGGCCTCGTCAATATAGGGAACACCGTAGTCGCTGTATGATTTATCAAAACTGTGCTTCAGATAGAAGTCCGGCTTGTTCGGGGTCTGCATGACGGGGTAATTGACATTCGTACCATCGATCTTGATCCATCCGATAAAGTCGTTGTTCTGCGCAAACAGCGCCGCATACTTTTCACGGGCCAGCGCCGCCTCTGCTGCCGCCAGTTCTTCTTCGCTCAGGCCAGATTTCTCCGCTTCGGTGGCCTTCTGCGGCTTGTCGATTTCCGTAATCAGATTTGTCAGATCGTCAAATGTCACCTTGCTGTTCTTGGCATCCAGATACTGATGCGTAAACATGGCGCTGCAAAAGATCGCTGCCGCGCCGAGTACGGAAACGATGATGATTCCAAGGGTTTTCTTTTTCATTTTGTATTCCTCCCAAAAGAATGGAGGACGGGGTTAATCCCGTCCTCTTGCAAATTTGCCCTCACCGGGGCGCGTGGTCATAAGCTGATAGAGCTTGGTGTCCTGCGGGAACCGATTGATGAAGGGCACCAGCGCAGAGCCGTATTTAATCAGTCCGCAGCCGGCGTCGGCATTGGTGATATAGCTCATCTGCTCATTGGAGATGTTCAGGAGCTTGGCAAGCTGGCCTCTGTCGGAGGCAGCCTGATTCAGCATAACCACAAATTCCGAGTTGGAAAGCATGGTGCTGGCCTGAACAGAATCCAGCAGATACTCCACATTCTGCGTAATTGCCGTGGGATATGCGTTGCGCTTACGGAACTGCCGCCACGCGGAGTTAAAGAACTGCGCCGAGAACTCGTTCTCGAACACCACATGGAACTCGTCAATAAAGACATGGGTGCGCTTGCCCTTCTTCCAGTTCAGCGTCACGCGGTTGAGCATGGTATCGGTGATCACCAGCAGGCCGGTGGGCTTGAGCTGGGAACCGAGACCGTGAATGTCGAACACCACGACACGCTTGTCGAGGTCCACATTGGACTGCTTGCCGAAGATGTCCAGAGAACCGGTGGTATAGAGCTCAAGGGACAGCGCGATCTGCTTCGCTTCGGGCTCAGGCTGCTCCAGCAGCATATCGCGGAGGGTGCAGAGAGTAGGAATCGTCCCGGTGTCCGCCGCATTGCGGTACACATTGGTGATACAGCGGTCGATGATAGACTTGTGCTGTGGGCCGACGCCCTTCTTGTCGATCTGCTCGATCAGAGACATGATGAACTCCGACTTTACGACAATGGGGTTGTTTTCACCGTACCCGTCCACCATATACATGGCATTCAGTCTGTCTCTGCCGCCGGCAGACACACGGATCACCGAGCCGAGATCGCCCATAGCTTCAATAAGCGGCGCGTATTCTCCCTCGGGGTCACAGATCATAATATCATCGTTGGTGTTCAGAATGAGGAAGGTAATCAGCTCCTTTGCCGAGAACGACTTACCGGAACCGGGAACACCGAGCAGAAAAGCGGACTGGTTCAGAAGATTTGCCTTATTGCACATGATGAGATTGTGGGAAATGGCATTTTCGCCGAAGTAAATGCCGCCCTTATCCATGATCTCCTGCACCTTGAAAGGCATCAGCACCGCAAGGCTCTCTGTGGTGAGAGTGCGGAAGGCATTGATTTTTCGCGTCCCGATGGGGAGCACCGTATTCAGACCATCCGTCTGCTGATACTTCAGCGTTGCCATCTGGCACATGTGCTTTCTCGCCGTAGACAGCACCGTTTCCGTATCCAGATCCAGCTGTTCCTTGGTGTCTGCGGTGATCACCATTGTGACCACCGCAAACATCATGCGCTGGTCACGGGTAGTCAGGTCGTCCAAAAACTCTTTGGATTCCTTGCGCTGAAGCTCCATGTCGTAGGGGACAACAGCAGAGAAATTGTTGTTCTGATTCTGCCTTCTCTGCCAGCCGGTGATGTTCGTTTCCACGCCCAGCAAGAGGCGCTCCACCTCACGGACGGCTTCATCGGTGGGAATGGGAATCACATCAATGGACAGCATAAGATTGCGGTTTAGCTCGGTCAGCTCCGAGAACATACTGTCCTTGATATAGCTGGCGTAGTCCTTGAGGAAAAGCACTCTGGCATATTTCTCGCCCAGCTTGATATGATCCGCCGTGCGCTCTATGCTGTCCGGGCAGATATAGTCACGGAAATCATGCCCCAGACGCGCCTTCCGGTTCATATCAAACGAGAATGCCGCCTCATCACCGGGGCGATAAAAGTCGTGGAGAATGCGCAGCCGCTCAACGGCGTTCAGTGGCACACACTTGGAACCCAGATTTGCAAAATGGGCGGTCAAATCAGCTCCAATTCTCGCAAAATATGCCCGTGCTTCCTCGATGTCCTTCTTGGCCACGGTGATGGTAATATACTTTTCCTGTGTAATGCCGTTTGCTCCGGTCGCCTTGTCCAGGAGCATATCGTTATATTCTTTGCGGTACTCATCCAGCCCGTCCTGCTTCATGGGCATCAGGATGGATTCCTCAAAATCTGACCTGTTCAGTCTGTGGTTATTGATGGTGATCTTCGTGGTAGCTCCGCTGTCCAAGCTGTTCAGAAGCTCCGAGTATGTCAGAAACATGCTCTCTTTGTCCTCGCGGCTCGCCACCAGATAGTTGATGTCCGAGAATCGGAAGGATTTGGAGAACTTATTCCCAACCTTAAAAATGCCATCCGGCCAGATGTTCTTGATCGGAATAAGATCCTGCACCTTTCTCGGAACCTTAAACTTCTCCTTGTCCTGTGCGAGGATCGCTTTGATGCTCTTAATCATTGTGCTTGGAAACCTCCTTTTCGCGTTCATCGATAGCGTCCTTCAACGCCTCGTAGTAGATATTCACCGGCTCGAATTTGATCTGCTTGGGCTCCAGTATTTCGCTGCGGAGCCAAGCCCACGCAAATTGCTCTGCGGTCATGCCGTTGTAGTTCACAAAACCCATTGCCGCAAAGGGCGCAGCACCAAGGATGCACATCCACGAAACCGTTTCCGTCCCCACATAGGGCTTCAAGACGAAATACAAAAGCACCGCGACACCAACAGCCAGCAAAGAAAAAACGAACTGTCTGAGGGACAGTCCGAAAAACATAGACTCGGTATAGTTCCGAATCTCTCTATTGATTTTGACCTCCATTTTCATTCCTTTCCCGGCGCAGAGCCTCCTGAAGCTCCTCCTTGCAGACACATTCCTCTGCAAGACAATTTACTTCGCCTTTCTTTCTGCCGCCGTAGTAGAGACAATATTTGCAATTGCAATCAGCCACGGTATATCCGCGCCATTGATTCAGTACACGCTTTGCCATATCAGATCCCCATCATCTCCTTTACAAGCCGGTCTGCCATCTTTACTGCGCCGACCAGAATGAGCATGTTGAAAATCAGCTCGCCGATGTAGCTCCACACCATAGAAGCCGGAGCTGCATTCGGATCAACAACCGGCGGGCTGGACGCAAACACGGAGAAGATGATGCAGGCCAGAACGATGATCGCTCCCTCCAGACACACCGACGCATAGCTTTTTAGGAAGCTCTTGCCGATGTTCTGCGTAGGTTCTCCGGCAAAGGCGGAAAGCGGAACCGGAGCGAGTGCGGTGTACATGTACATTTTGAAAAAGCGGCCATAGACACTCATGATCATCACGAAGGACAGCACCCAAATGAACAGTCCGCCGATCAGCGTTACCGCCCACAAGGGGATAGACTCAAAGAAACCGCAGTCCTCCACCGCCGTGATGATCTCCTGCGGCAGCACCGTTGCCTGTGGGCTTCCAAAGCCGGCAGAATTCATGATCGTACTGACCACGCCCTGAATAATCTCCAAAATCGCCATCATCAGCTCCATGCCGTAGGTAATCAATCCCTTGGCAATCGCAAAGCGAACGAACAGCTTCACCGCGTGCTCCGGCTTTTTCAGCTCGGCAAAGGAGCCGCAGGTTTTCACAACTCCCACTACGAAAAACAGCACCAACAACGCATAGCCGATGGCCTGCAGCGCTCCGTGGATACTGCAAATAACCGACCAGATCGAGCCACCTTTGAATGTCTGCGGTGACTGCGTGATCAGCTGCCAAATCTCAGACAGCTTATCGTTCCATACTTCCAGTGCATTTTCGAGGTTTTGAACAACCCAGTTATCCGACATTCGTTACACCTCCCTTCGGGGCGGTCTTTGCGACCGCCCCTTTTGCGGAAACTGGATCAGCCAACAATGAGGTTGAGGATTTCCTTGGCAAAGGTGATGATGACGCCGCCGGCCAAAGTCAGGAAACCGTTGGAACGCTGGCTCGGATCGTGGGACTGGAAGCTGAGGCCGACCTGTACAATGCCCCAGCCAAGCAGAATCAGGCCGACCGCACGGATGAGGCCGAAGATAAAGTCGCTGAGGTTGTTGACGACGGTAATGGGGTCGCCTGCGGCAAAGGCGGTCACTCCCATGCTCATGGTAAGCGTAAGGGCGAGGACAGCCATCACATAAATGCGGTAGCCCTTCTTGACCTTGCCGGGAATCTCCGGCTTGTTGGTGTTCTTCTTTGCATTAAGTTTCTTCATTGTCTTTTTTCTCCTTTTCATCGAGTAGTTCTTCCAGCTCCTCTTCCGAGTAGAGCAAGAATTCATGTTTTTCTGCCTCCATCTTTTCGGCGTTTTTGACAGCCTTCTTGTCGAAGCTGAACGCCATGGAAGCGATACTTCGGGTATCCTCGCCGTGAGTATAGGCCGGTGCGGAACCGTCCGTCGTAAGCGCCACATTGGGATGATGAAGGATGTCATACTTGAGATCCCGGATGGGGCGCTCTCCGCGTATAAAAAGAAGTGCGTACTGGTTGTCCAGCATACGCACTTCGTCAGGTGTCATCAGCTCTCGTCCGGCAAGCTGATAGTTGGTAGAATAGCTTCCGTTTCTGCCGCGAGACCGTCCGTAGGTATTCGTATCGATGGTCTCCTTACCCAGCAGCTTGGAAACATACTCGTGGGTACTCTGCTCGTTACCGCCCAGGTACAGAAATTCATCGCAGTTGCCCACAATACTCTCCCATTGCTTCTCGAACAGAGCTTTCAGCTGCGCAAGATTCTGAATGATGATGGAAACGGAAATCTCACGGCTTCGCATGGTGGACAGGAGCTTATCAAACTCATCCGGCAGGGCGACATTGGCAAACTCGTCCATGACGAAATGCACATGCACGGGCAGCCTGCCGCCGTGAACGGAGTCGGCCTGATAGTAGAGCTGCTGAAACAGCTGGGTATAGAGCATACCCACGATGAAATTGAAGGAGCTGTCGTTATCAGGAATTACGGCGAATACCGCCGTTTTCTTTTCGCCGATTTGCCCCAAATCCATCTCATCGCATTGGGTGATGCCGGCCAGTGAATCCAGATTGAACTTTTCCAAACGGGAGACAAGGGAAATCTGAATGGATTTCAGCGTCTTGGCGCTGCCGGAATGATATGCCCGATAATACTTGAGGGCGATATGCTCCGGATTCCTTTCCTCCAATCTTTCAAAAAGCTCATCGAGAACGGACTGATATTCCTCGTTATCCTCCTTTACATCGCCGGCTCGGATCATCTCCATAACCATGGAAAAGTTCTGCTCATCGGGCGGAGCCTCATAATGGAGATAGCAGACAAGGGCTTTGAGCAGCATGGCTGCCGTCTGATCCCAGAACGGGTCCTGCGTCTGCGAACCTTTGGGCGTTGTGTTCTTAAAGAGGTTTGTGGTAAGCCGCTGAATATCATCATCGCTGCTGATATACACGAACGGGTTGTAGCAATGGCTTTTCTCCATATCAATGAGGTCAAGGACTTTTATTTCATAGCCCTTCTCCTCCAGCAGATGGCCGGTATCCCGGAGCAGTTCACCCTTCGGGTCAAGCACAACGAAAGAAGTATTCGCATTCATAATGTTGGGCTTGGCGTAGAAGCGTGTTTTACCTGCACCGGAACCGCCGCATACAAGTACATTCAGATTCCTGCGGTGCTTTCTTCCGTCCAGGCCGATGGCGACATTTTGCGTCAGCAGCTTATTTTCCGTCTTATCCTTGTTGGCATATTTCTTGTTAACCGAACCAGCCGCGCCCCATTTAGCTGATCCGTGCTCTTCTCGCCGTCTGTAATTGTGCTCCGTGGAAAGATAGACGCCGATGGCGATCCCGTACACCAAAAGCAAAGTGAGGACAGTTTTTACACTGTCCTCACAAAGCTGTATCTGGAATGGGTTTTGCATCACCGATCCGAACTGCTGAACCAGTCCGGGTAATCCATCCTTTAAGCAGGGAGCAATCAACAGGCCGAGCCACACAACTGGAATTATGCCGCAAAGATAAAGGATCACATTCTGCTTGGAGAGCTTATCTTGCCTCACGGTCGGCTCTCCGTTTCTCTTTCTTTGTTGGGGCATCAATGACCTTCAGAATCAAATCGTTAATGTCTTCTGTGGGCTTTTCGTCCCGGAGAAGATCGTTCCGGAAATCCATCAGTCCGCTGACCATCAGACGCTGCTCAAAATCGTCCAGCGTGACGACTTTCTTTTCCTCAGCCATATTGGGGGCACCTCCTTATCTCGCTTCATCCCTGCGTTCCTTGGGCTTCATGCTCTTGTCCAGCACCTTCGCCATGTCGGACGAGATCTCATTGGCCACATCTCTGATCTTGGACAGCTCGTTTCTCACACTGCGGGCATCCATCGTAGAGAATCCTTCGGGAAGTCTGTCAAAACGGAACATATCCTTTGGCACATTGTACCGGCTGCAGAGCACATACGACACGCAGTAGGCGGTAAAGGCATGGTCGCTGCGCTTATATGCGCCGTCGTCCAGATGCGCGTGAGCAAGCTCCTGGGAAATGCCGCGGAAAATGTCTCCGGCCTCCAGTCCAGGCCTAACATAGATTTTCTTGTCGTCGGCACGATATACCGCGTTGATGTTCTCCGGCAGCTTTTGGCTGATCTCGATGGGGCAAGGTGCATTGTGGATGATGGCTTTCAGAAGCAGCCGTTCGTCCCGCTTCATTGCGGGGCGGTCCTTGGCCTTTGCGGTCGTCTGGGAAATGTCGAACACCTTCTTGGAGTTGTAGCTGACACCCACGGTGCCATCCTCCTTGGTGTATTCCTCGCCGGGCTCCAGCAATACGATTCCGCTTTCTCCCTTTTTGATGAACACACCGTTATTCTTCCAGCCCTTAAAATCCGAAAGCTGGGTGGCATCGGCTTTCTGGGCGGTAATCAGAACCGCATTGCCCACTGAGTAGCGGTCGAATCGCGCCTGCACATCCAGATAGGACTGGAAGAGGCCGCCGTCATTTGCCATGCGCTGTGCAGTCTCATCAATCATGGCAAAAGCGCTCTCACGCTCCTGCTTCTTCTGTGCAGCCCACTCCTCCTTGTTGAAGGAAACGAAGCTCTTATCCTCCGTACCCTCCTGCGCGGAGGCATTGAAAATATCATCATAGTTTGCCATGGTCATCTCTCCTTGTCTTTTTTCTTTTTCGGCACAGGCCTGTGCTCAGAGGTTCTGTTGGGTTCATCCTTGCTTTTCTGCGCGGAGCTCGTCCTCTGTCTCTGCTCCTCCCGGATCTCCTTCATTTCCTGCCGGACAGATGGGCGGGAGCGTTCCGTAGGATCAGAGATACCCCTGACGGTTTTCTCGCGCTGATTTGATGTAGGCTCGGACGGACGGGATTTCGCAGCCGGGCCTTGCGTGGGGTTTTGCGTTTGCGCCTCCTCCTTATTGGGCGCAGGGGCAAGAAGCGCATCCAGGAAGGCTTCCTCCTTGTCCTTTTCCGTGGTGCTGCGGTCGGGAACAGGAATGTCCGCGTTCTTCTGTTCCTCCTGTGCCTTGACGATTTCGGTGCGCGCCGAGCCGATGTCTGCGGTGGCAATGCCGAAGCGGTCAAAAATGCGGTTGATCTTGCTGGCGTCCTCTGCACGGACAAACACATCGGTGTGGCCATCGTTTGCTGTCTTGTCCTTCAAAACGCAATACAGGATGCCGTACTTCTTTGCCTCACGGCAGAACTTTTCAAGGTCTCTGTCGCCAATGGCAAAGACCTTGAGTTCCTTTCCGCTGCGGAGCATACTGTTGAGCCGTGTTTTCCCGCGCGTCTTTTTCTGGTCTTTCAGCACTGCATAAAGCAGAACTGCCAAACGCTCAGCGGCTTTCCCGCTGATTTTTGCAGCCACCTCAACGCCGTTGAGCGTCATCCTCACGACCTGCTCGGCTGCTTCTCCTGACGAGTAACTCATTTTCCGTTCTCTCCTTTCGTTCGATTTTCTGCTGCTCGATTTGCTCAAGATTCTTACGAACCTGTTCCGACCGATCAGCAATGTCGGAGCACAGCACAATATCCTTCCGGCAGGTTTTCAGCTCTGTGGTCAGCTCCGCGATCCGGGCTCTGGTTGCTTCAGCACTTTGGAAATCTTCTTTTCTTATGTGCCGCTTCAGTTCATTTTTCAGTCCCGTGCGCTGCTGCGTCAAAGCTTCCACCTGTTTTTCCTTTTCGGCCTTATAGCCGGCAAGGGCCTCCACAGTTTCAATTCCTGTTTTGGCAAGGAAATCCGCCTGAGCAATGTATCTGTCGAGCTTCGTCACATCCTCACGCAAAAAAGCCGACACCTTTTTTACAGATGCCGGCTTATGCACGATGATGTGAAGCTCATAACAGTAATATAGGTACAGGGCGTAAAGGCCGAAGGCCTTCTTCGCTTTCTCCTTGTATTGGTAATAGGGCGCTTTCGTGTCCTCTGCCACCTCGGGGAAAGGCGTCTTGCGGCGGTAGTTGTTCTGAATCCGCTGCTTGATGGAATCCAGCTCGTAGTATTCACCCAGCTTGTCCAAGCGGAAGTTCTTCCCGCCGTCCACGATTCTTACAATGGGGTGGACCCTCGGCGAGCCCTTCGGCGTTTTTGTAATCACCTCGTAGCCCATTTCCTTCATGACGCGCAGGAACTCACGCTCCGTAGTTGAGGCGAGGATCGCCCTGTCAATATCCTCGCGTATTCTGCTGCGCATGGTCGGCTTGCCGTTCTTCTCGGCAAGCCATTCTCCGTAATTGGCTCTGCGGTCGGCAGGGGGCTCCCGGCACAGCCGGTCGGAGACCTCCCGCATCCGTCTGTAATCCGCCGGTGAGTTATAGAACTTCTTACCGTCCACATCGGAAACGGAGTTTATGACAAAGTGATTGTGATAATGCCCGGTGTTGCAGTGGGTAGCGATCACGACCTGAAAGCGGTCGCCCCATAACTCTCTGGCAAGGGCGACACCAATGCTGTGTGCCGTATCTGCATCCACTTCATCTGCCTTAAATGATTGATAACCGTGATAGCAGGACCTGCCGCCCTCATTATGCATTAGTCGCTTTGTCTCCATGAACTCCTGCGCCGCCGTTTCCTCGCTGTGGAGATTGAGGCAGGTGACATAGGCTCTTTTCTCGGTTTTCATCTCGTCGGCAGCATATTCCACCACACCTTCGATTTCATGAAGCTCCGAGAGTCTTTCCTTGTCATGCGTTTTCTCCGGATTGCGGGCGTAATTGATGACCTTGTCCACCCGTCCTTTTATGGGCCAGATCGATGTAACCGCCATTACTGATAATCGGAGGTGTACGCATCAGATACCATTTTCGTGGCGGCTCTGATTCCCTCCAAGTCCTTTCTGAATTGGGGCATATCCGGCACATTGGTGGTGTTGAATCTCTTCAAGGTCTGATCCAGATTGTACCCCACCTGCCGCATGGCCCGAAGCAGCATGGGAATATCCGCAGGCGGCGCTTCCTTAATTTCCTTATCTGCTACGCTGCGGCGAACAAAGCCGCCGATGGATAGCCCTGCTTTCTTTGCTTTTTTGGAAAGCACGGTCAGCTCGTCCTTGGTGAAGCAAACCTCCACTCTGCAATTTCTTTTTCTCAAAAATACTCATCCTTTCCGTTGGGGTTTCAGGGGCATTGCCCCAGACAAGCGGAATCTGTACGGACAGATTCGTTGCTTGTTAAGACAATGCCACCAACCCCACGATTCAAATTACCTCGACACTTCTAAGGTACGAAATGCCCTTTGCAGAGAATTGGAACGAAACACTTACACGGGTATTAAGAGGAATATCAGCCAAACCCAAATAGTTCTTTTCGCTCCATGCTGATGTCATGATCTTTCTTCCGTCATCGAAATCAAGATATGCCAACAGGTTTTTGTTCCTATCCCAGCGTTTACAGGCAATCGTCGCTGCAAAAGTCCCCTCAAAATCGGGGAACTGATATTCACGACCGTCAAAGCCGGACTCCACGAACTCCCGCCAGGATAATGCGCGCTTTTTGTTTTCCATATCGTTTTCACCTCCATTCCAAAGTGGCTCCATTTTGGAGCCACCGATTGTTCGGACAAGAAAAAATGGCTCCAAATTGGCGCCATTAAAAGGTTTCAAGAAAATCCAGTATCTCGTTTTCAGATTCTTCTGTTTCGGGATTACGGGCAGCCGGCTCAGGAGGAATAAACATGGCCTTCTTCAATTCTTCCGAAACGACTTTTCTGATCATCTTTTCCAAATTGGAAAGCTCGCTCGAAGTATTGATTGCGCTGATAACCTCTTTGCCGACAAACCCACTTCCTTTTTCATGGATGATCTCCCAAGCTTTTCGCTCGGCATCCACATCCATGTTGAAACGCACACTGATTCTCTTGTAACTCATCGTGAAATGCCTTTGCGGGCATTCAGCTCTGCGAGATATTCATACCCCTTCGCCGTGGCGCAGATGTCATCGTTGATGGTCACACGGGAAGCATCGTACACGCCGAAGTTGCGGATCAGGCAGCTGCCGCCGCCGAGAACATACAGTCTCATCAGCTCCGGGTTGTACTCGTGCTCACGAAGTCTCTGAAAAATGCCCTCCACATAATCAGTGGCCGTGTCGGTAATGGTTTTCAGATAATCCTCCTTAATTTCTGCCGTACCGAAGCGGAACACCCTGTTGATAATCGCCTCATCCACGGTGGTGTGATGCGCACGCATGACATTCTCCCGCACGGCCAGCAGGCACTGGTGCGTACCGTATTTCTCCGTAAACATATTCCCGGAAACCGGCTTTTTGTCATTGATGAACATGATATTCATGGTGCCGTTCCCAATATCGCAGATCATGTTTACGCCCCGAAAGTCAGAAAGCCGGTCTGCCACCGCTGCAAAGCCCTGGGGAAATACATCCACGCCCACAATCTCCACATGGTAGGAAACATTTCGGAACGAGAAGTCTACGGCTTTGTTCTGCATCAGATAGTCCCTGAACTCGTCCCGCTGACCACTGACCCAAGTAAGAGGAAGACCTGCCGCAATTCTGATTTTGCCGCAGGTCATTTTTCGGATATTCAGTTCCCGCGCGATAGCTGCAAGCGACAGCACATAGTAGTCCAAATCCCGCGTCTTATCCGCAAGGAACTCCTTGTGCCCTTCACCGATCAGGTAGAACTTGCTTTCATAGACAAGCAGATTCTCCTTGAACACCGGCTCCTTGTCATAGACGGAAACGCTTGCCGGGAAGCAGCAGTTTGCGGTTTTGATATTGCCGTAGCCGCTGTCGATTCCGATTATGGTTACATCGTCGATCATTTTCATAGTATTACCTCCATCAGCGCTCGTGGTCCTTTTCGGGCTTATAGGGGACGGCCTTGATTTCCCCGCCGACCCGAAAGAAGCGCTCCGGATTTTGGAACTGCTTCGTGTAGCGTTCCAGCTGCTCCTTGTTGAGTGAGCCAAAGTACGGCGTGCTGCAATCGCAGATGAAAAAGGGGCCGAAGATAATATCCATCATTTCCCTGTTTTCTCCGTAGATGGCGCGACAGGGCCGCATGCCGTTGTACTTGCCCTCATCGTTGCAGACGATGCAGACCTGCTCTTCAAAGGGATAATAGGGCTCGATCAGTCCGCCGACCACCTTCTGCAAATCCGAAAGTTCCGTGCCGATCTCTGCAACTCTGGCGACCTTGCCCGGTTCGCAGAGCACCACCTTGATTTTCTTCTCTTTCAGGGGCTCGGTCATATCCGGGTCAAAGTCCACCTCCCGAAAGCCGATACTGTCGCAGAAATGGAAGGTGGATTTTTCCTCACCTACGACCTCAACCACATCCGAAACGGAAAGGGACCTACCCTGATATCCGTCCGGATGGTCAAGGTTGAACATCTGGTACACCTCCTCCAGTGTGCCGCAGTCCACCTTGCCCTCGAACACCTTGTCGTAGATCTCGCTGCGAAGTTCGGCAGAGCCCTGAAAGCGCTCCAGATTTTCATAGTTCAAGAAGGCCACATTGTTTTCGTCCCGATCCGGGTTGATCTGATAAATTGCAATATTCATGTGCGTTCCCGCTCCTTTCTTTCTCTCATAAGTCCTATACGGATTTTCAGCTCGTCATTTACATCTTTTCCATGGGCGGGCGGCTCGTCATAGACCTGGTATTTTCCCTGCAGCCCGCCAACAATTCCTTTCACAGCACCTCGTCCGACGGCATCGTTATCCAAATGCAGATGGATTTTGCGGACGGATGGGTGCTCGTCAAGAAATCTGCTCAAGGCCACCGGCACAACATTCTCTCGTTTAGTCTGAAACACACCGGCTAAAGACAAATAGGTTTCACTTTTCCAGTCGCGCCCGGCCAGCAGCGTCAAGGTTGCAAAGCTCAGCAGGTCAATGGCGGATTCAAACACATGAATGTGCTCCGCATTCGGCTTTCCCTCCAAGAAAAAAGAGAAGCGTTTGTCGCTGCCGGTCAGTTCACCTTTGTAGCTGCTGACGGTGCTGCGCAGAGCACCATATCTTGCCTTGCCGTCCTTGTCGTATCCCATGAACACCGCACTGTGGTAATCTGCCGACTCATAGAGCAGCTTATTCTCTACACAGTAGCGGATGATGACTGGGTGAATCCCTCGACTATAAAGATATTTCTCCACCTGTTCTGTCGTTTCGGACAGCTCCGGCATCAGCAAATTCGTATGCTTTCGTTCCTTCTGGCGATAGAAAACGGGAGGCTTTTCTGCCTCCCGTCCGAGAATGATCTCTGCTGCCTGTGTAAAAGGAATGCCCTTCACCTTGATGAGATAGTCCAGCGCCGATCTGCCGCCAATGCCCTGGGAGAACCAGCACCACTTGCCATTGCTGATTCGCAGGGAATCGTGCTCTCTGGTACAATAGGTGTTTCCGGATACATGGACGAGCTCTTGGGGTTCATAATTGCGGAGGTAAGTCAAAAGATCCATTTCCTTGGCCTTGGCAACATCCTCCGCAGCAATATAGCGCATAGGGCATCACCTCGCTTCACGCCGGTCTCTCAGAAGATCGGCCCGGATGACCGCATTGGATCGGCACTCGATGGTGTCGCGGATGTTGTCCATGTGGTCGGTCTCCCGCTTTTCGAAGTCCTTGAACACATCCGCAAGGGGACTGGGTGACTTCAGGAGCGCCTTGCACTGCTTATCGGATAGGTCGTATTCCTCCAGTGCCAGCACAATGTCCTCCCGTACCGTGTACTCGTAGCAGTGGTTCAGGATTTCATTGGGCGGCTGGGACAGCAGCCACTCCCGATACTTCTCCTGTTCTGCGAACATCTTCTTATATAAAGCGGTGTTCAGTTCTTCGTTTGTCATTTTGCATACCCTCCTTCATAAAGATTTAGTCGCCGATGAGGGAATCGCCGGCGGCTATGTAGCATTCAATTAAGAAGTTGAACATATTTTTAGCCGAGTTCTCAACGGAAGTGAACTTTGACAAAAAGAAAGACCGTCCACTTTTTCAATGAACGGTCGAATCAGGTTGTATTCAGTTTTGCAGGGAACTTTTACCGGATTTTTCTGCTGTATGTTCCCCATGCTGTCTTTGTTATTCCGCTTCTTCTTCAGCGTGAAAACCAACCATAAATCTTTTCAGCAGGAATGCACAGAAGTACGGGAAGGTGTATATCCTGTCCTCATGCCCGATATTGTTCTTTGAGAACTTAATCCCATATCTGATATCCGGGTAGTGATCAGAGGCAATCAATGTTTTCATTGATTTTGCCCGCCCACTTTTCGCCTTTGCTTCAACAGGAATCAAGGATGCGGTTGAACGGATGAAGAAATCGGCTTCCAGCGTGGAATTCTCTTTTTTGTAATAGAACAGCTTATATCCTTGCTTGATGAGAGCTTCTCCTACCATGTTCTCATAGATGGCTCCCTTATAAACACCCAGGTTCTTATTGGCTCTTAAATCCTCCTGCGATTCATCATCCAGCATGGATACCAGAAGGCCCGTATCCGCAAAATACAGCTTGAATGTGTCGGGCTCGTAATTACCTCCCAATGGCAGTTCCGGAAACTCCATGCAGTAACAGATGTTGACCATACCTGCATCCGAAAGCCACTCCGCGCATCCTCGATAATCCCGGAATCTTGCGCCGGATGCCACCTTGGAAATCTGGAATTTTTTGTTTTCCCTTGCAAGCTGCGGCGCGACCCGGTTGAACACATTGATAATTCTTGTTTGATCGATTCCGGTAGCATATTTGCGAATATCTTCTTTATAGTCCGCTATGAGCTGCTTCTGCGTATCAAGCGATCCCTCAAAGGTGTTTCGCTCGATATACTCCGCGACGACAGCAGGCATTCCGCCAAGGATATTGTAATCCAGAAACAGCGAACGGAAGACATTCATCTCCAACTCACTAAAAGGCTTAAATTCCTTCATATGGGAAAGCAGGTTTTCTACCGTGTCATCTCCATAGCCCTTTGCCCACAAGAACTCCTCGAAATCCATCGAAAACATCTCATAGTCTTTTTTATACCCTACGCTGTTGCTTTCGCTCTTCTTGTAATTGACTCCCAGCATTGACCCACTGCAAATCACATCAAACCGCCCATCTATGCAGAAGAACTTGAGCGATGTTGCAATTTCCGGAAACTCCGTAATCTCGTCGAAGAAGATCAGCGTCTTTTCGGGCACAAACTTCTTTGTCGGGTCAATGAGTGAAATGTTCTTGATAATGCCAGCGGCTTCATATCCGTCCGCGATGATTCCCTTGTATTTCTCGTCACGGGCAAAATTGATCTCGATCACATTTTCGTAATGATCGGCAGCAAAATGCAGGATCGATTCCGTTTTGCCTATTTGACGGCTTCCCTTGACAACAAGGGGCTTTCTGTTTTTATCTGCTTTCCATTCCTCTAAGAAAGCATCTACTTTTCTTTTCAAATACATCTGAATTACTCTCCAGCATGAGTTTCCTGCTTCATTATACACAAAACATGGGCGATTGTCAATCCGTTCCGCACATTTTATGGGCGAATAGAAGTCGCTCCGCACACATTTTTAGATTATCGACCTCCTAAGTTTATGATAGCCGCAAGGTTTTGATTCCCTGCGGCTATCAAAGTACTACTTCATGATTTTCAGCAACAGCGCATTGATATCTTCCGTCGGTTTGCCCTGCGCGACCAGCTTGTTTCGGAACCCCAGGAGCGCATATTTAGCGAGCCGGAGCTCTTCCGGATTTAACTCAACAATTCGCTTATCCTTTTTGCGTCTGAACATATCAGGCACCTCCGTCCTTTGATCTGGCTTCATTGTAGCGGCGGAAGTGCCGTGCTGCAAATGTGCGGATCATTTCATCGCTCTCTGTCATCGCTGGAACGGCTCAGCTCCTCCTCGCCTCGCTCACCGTCAACGATCTCGTTCTCTTTTGTCGAGATTGAGCATCGCATTCAGT
>ENA-OOZQ01001209-OOZQ01001209.1-human-gut-metagenome-genome-assembly--contig:-NODE-1209-length-16504-cov-2.788255_pt1 | contig 16504 bp, 11 predicted proteins | sample MGYA00241188_ERZ501399 | MGnify/ENA primary metagenome ERZ501399 (study PRJEB25962, sample SAMEA2042658) | human gut metagenome | biome: human gut; feature: human-associated habitat; material: faeces... | reverse complement strand
AGCCGATGCCGCCCAGCACCATGATAAACGGCATCACGAGGTTGATGGCCGCGAAGGGCGTCTTGCCGGCGAAGTTCGACACGAACAGCCCGTCTACCACGCCGTAGATCGACGTGAAGACCATCATCACGATCGACGGCAGCACGAAGCGCAGCAGCTTTTGATACGTAAAATGGTCAGAAAGTTGAATTTGCGTCTTTTTCATCTCTATGTTCAGCCGTGTTCTGCAGCAATTCCCCCTTTTTCGGATACGCTCTAGATCGCCTTGCTTTCACGCAGCCGCTCCTCCAACAGGCGGCAGAATGAATGCAGTCCCCGGACAAACGCCGCGCGCTCGGTCTTTTTGACAGATCGTCTTTGTTAAAAGCGTTAAATCGTATAATAAAGTTTAGAAAAAACTACCAGCGGAAAATTTGTTCCGCTGGTAGTTTTTCTATTGCGACGTGTTTAAATATGTCAGAAGAACTCCTCTTGTAAGAGATCATCTGCATCAATATCAGACAGTCCTGCATCCACTAAGCTATCAATATACTCATCCATAGAATCGATTACGACCTTATCCCATGAGCCGTTTGCCCGCAGCTTTTCGGCAAGCTTTGAAGCCGGAACTCTTGTTCCGAATGTTTCATTGAATGTATGTTCAAGATTGGTAATTGACATTTTGCCTTTAGTTGATGCAATCCATTCGCAAATCCGGCTTAAATTCAACGATGCACTATCAAGAGAAAGGATAATTCCTCCTGCCACAGAAAGTGATGAAACAGTATCTTGCTGCCGCATAATACATGTCAACATCCAATCATTTCCTTGAAGTTTTTGTACCATTGGGAAATTTTCCACTTCGCTCCAGACGCTTCGACCGTTAAAGAATGGCTTATCATAGAAAACGGACATTAGAGACTGAATCTCTCTAATCTCTTCAACGCCTAGGTCATAGACAGCCCGGATCTTTTCTATTGACATAAGGATTTTAGGGGCTGTTTCGATATATTCAAGCGCCTTTTTCTTCTTATCAAGAGCAGCTGCAAACATTCCAAGATTGACCATTCGTCTATCGAGGCTCGCAAGATCAACAACGTCCTTTGAAAAAACCGTCTCCTCGAAGAAATTCAGTGCAGTACCGTAAGAAGAACAATATACATACGAAGAGTTGAGAGTGTAGCCAATCCGCCTGAAAGCAGCTGCATTGATTGCGTCATGAGGTGTGTACTGGCAAATTCTATCAAATAGATTTTCAATGTCCTCAATAAACCACAGCGTTTTTTCGCTTAATGCACCTAGTATTTGAGGAATATCCCGTTCGTCTATAGCCGGTACATCTATGATGTACTGCCCGTCAATATAGTAGACACTAAGCGCGTTTGCTATAACAGGATTGGCTTGGGCAGATTCTTTCCTAACTCCATATCTTTCTTCATAGGATTCATAGTAGTCAAGATACGCCGCAGGAGAAATTTCTTTAAGGAGTCCAATAGCTTGCGCTTCTTCAGAAGCGTCTCCAAACACGATCGTGGGAATCCTTCTGCATCGAATAGTAAACTGCTTTTCATGCCACATATCCAGTGAAGACTTGATGACATAAAACAATTCGTAGCCATCCCGGATGTCTAGTTCTTCCATTTCATCTTGATAGTTGCGGTAAATTAACTCTGCTGAAATGACCATATTCTTATATTGACTGAAATCCACAATTTTCCACACGGCATAGGGGTCTGCATCACAGAATCTGACCTTGTTATCTCGATCAAAAACTATGCCTTTTGCGTTTCTCAAATGGTTGCCGACAGTCCGAAGATTGATTTTCAAGCGTTCAGCAGGATATCCCCGTCGTTCTATGTACCTGTAATACTCTTCAATAAATTCATCAATCGAGAGCGGCTTGCCAGCATTACTAATTAGCACCCGCATTACCATTTCTGTTTTGGATACGGATTTCTTATCGTCGTACATTTCTTTTTCGTGCAAGAACGCATCTAATCGTGTTTTCCACGGCCCGTTATACTCTGAAAGGGACTCACTCGTAAGAGGAATTTTACCTCTCTGATAGCGAATTGAGAGGTATTCGTATCCTTCTTCTGTAACATCTGGGAAAGCCCCACAAAAATCAGATTTCAGAAGATGAAAATGCTGATATGGGTCACGAAAGTAATCTTCAAAAAGCAAGGGAAATCTATGTACAAGCTTAACTGTAATTTGTCTCACTCGTTCACGAGTCAACTCAAATAAATCGCCAATGTTCTGAAGCCGTTCCCCTTCTGTTCGGAATTGCAATATTTGCGTTGCCCTATCATCTGGATCACAGACCTTCTCAAACGCGTCAAGAAACGTGTCCCGTGAAATCATGATCATATCATTACAATTCATTAAGATTCCCGCTGTAAGAGCTTGGTCGAGCAAGATAGATGGAGTAAAACCGAGTGTGAGTTTAGCTATTTTCAATTGTAATTCATCTTCTTGAATCATGCTCTCGGGGATTATTGCGCTCCAAAAAGCTCTGAACTTATTCTGTGCTGCTGGTAGCTGAAGTGCCTTTTTTACTACATCATTTAGACTAATATTTCGGATTTGTTCGATTGAATCGGCTGCAATTAGAGCACCATATAATTGTTTCCATGATAAGTGCATCACCGGATCAATTTCAGCTACCGCTAATTGAATCTTCGCTTTTATTTCTTGATCAATTTCGTACTGAAAAGAGTCATCTTCACATGAAATGTTATCTGTGATCCAAGCTGCAACAGATGCCTTAATTTCATCAATTGACTTTTTCCCAATGCCTTTCATTTGAGAAAAATCTACTTCTGACATTTGTGCAACTTTATCAATTGTTAAGTATCCATCCCGATGAAGTGCATGAATAGGGCGAATAGAAAGGCCGAGTTCTTCTATTGAATGCTTGGACATCTCAAACAATTGTTCCTCCGTGAATGCAGGAGCAGTGTCACTCTGAACAGAGTTATCAGCGCGTTCTTCTGCCTGTTTGATAATATGATCCGCGTTTTCTAAAATGTGTTTAATTTCATCAAGTGTCTTTGCGCCAATATTTCTCTGTTTGACAATAACTTCAAAAGGGGTTTTAACTAACTCCTCAACATCGTGAATTCCCATCCTATGCAATGCATTACTCGCACGACCAGATAATTGCAATTGCTCTATAGGTGTTCTACCCATTTCTATCTCCGTCTCCGTCCGCCATTTAATACTCAGGGCGAAGCAATTGATCGTCATCTACACTATCGCTCCTGCTCTCAATGAGAGAGTGTTGGTCAAAAATTGCCTTATAAGCATAATCGACCGTTTCATCAAGGTTAACCGATGCACTGCTTGAGAAACTATCATAAAGAATTTCAATGCCGCCTAATACATATGCATTGAAAAGTGTAAGGGCTTCTTTCATGGTTGCCACTTCTTCTTGAGAGACGGGCGGAACAGCGTTCTCGTCTAACTTATCCCTATATCGGAAGCAGATGTTTGCGCGATCTTCAGGAGTCCATGGTTTTGTTGTATCTGCAAGTACGACCGTTCGAAACAGCTCATTGCATTTTACATGCTCAGTATTAAATGCATCCGAATAAATTCTCGCTCTATCGGTAGAATCAGTCTGCTCAGCCTGCCGCTCATATAATGCTCCAATCGCTGCACCTGCCATATAGACATCAATGTAACGTTTAAATGCTTTGGCTTCATTTACAAGGTATTTAATGTACGTCGCATGCTTACCATAAATCGTATAATCACTTTCAAACATTCTTTCTCACCTCACTCTTCGATTTCCGTGTGTGATTCGGAACACTTCTTGAGCTTGCAATATTTCCCGACCCTTGCTGCCATAACCGGTTCGGCATATTGCCAGTCTTTCTCCATAACGAACATGATTACTTGATTAGCTACTTCGGGTAGTACCGCAGAAATGTTCTTTATGTGGGTTTCATCCGCGTTTGAGAACGGAGCGTCCATAACAAGAGGGTATGCTTCATTTTCCCATGTAATAGAATCAGTGGCACTGCGACCTAACGTTGCTTTTTCCTTGGCAAGATCTACAAGTCCTGAAATAAAAGCAAAGTTTTTCACTCTCTTAAGCCCCTCAGACTCCCCAGTAACAATGTCTTTACCATTAAGCTGTGCAAAGAGTGTTACATGATACTGTTTGTCAATCTGGACTTTTCTTTGGCCATGATACATTTTCCCAAAAATATCATTTACACGTTCTTGAAGCCGACTACGCATTTCCTGCTCTTTTTCTGCATAGGTTTCGTCGATCCAGTTGCATATTTGTTCTGCATAAGCAATATATGTAATGAGTTTTTTGTTGCGTTCTGACGCAGAAATCAAGCTATCATATACCTTCCGTGCAGACTCAATGGCACTTTCACAAGCACCGATATCTCTATTGCATCGTGCTTTCTTTTCGGCCATCCGCTTGATACTATCCTTGATGCGATTCATATCAGCTTCATAGCTGCCCATATTTTCTTTGCCAAAGATACTCTCATCAATATGGGCAATTTCGTCTTCCAAAGACGCAATGGTGTCACGGTGCTTTTGAATCTCCTTATACTTTTGCTCGATTGTTGGGTAGAAAACGGAGATATTTCTTCTATCAGATGCAACAAGCTGTTTGAAATTTTGAATAGCGGTACCAATGTGAGCTGGCGGTAAATACCTTAACTCTTCTAGGATGTGCATATAAGCACTGTTTCCAGTTTTACCGTCCTCACTTATCTCAAGTTTGGCGCCGCAAATGCACTTGCCTCGTTTGATTATATCCCGAATTGAGGATTCCGTCATGTCTCGAATACCACGATCATCTACATTTGCATTTGCCACGCAGGCTTCAGCTTGATCCATCAAAGGAAGCATAAAATAAGTCACAGCGGAATTGCTGAAGTAATCTAAAAACAGCCTATTGCAGGATTCCAAATCTCCACGTTCATGTTCAAGCTTGTTTTCCAGGACTTGCTTCCTGCGCTGTAATTCGGCTGTATTCTGATTATCACGGAGTATTTCGGCTATTTTTTCCTTTTTGGAATTAAGGGAAACGAGTTCTTGCTCTGCACTTATGATTTCTTGTTCTAGTGCTTCTTTACGTTCAGCCTCACGCGCAATTGTTTCCTGTGCTCGTTTTGCGCGTTCGTCCCCAGAAGAGTCCAAATGCTCATTCCAGTAACCAATTGCGGTAGCTTTTAACGTTCGAGCCCCTAGATGTTTTCTGGCATTACCAACTGCAGAAAGGCCAAGAAGTCCTCGAACGGCCTCTGATAAATCTTTCCGCGAACTTATATCGGAAACACGTTCTGTATCAAAGAAGAAGTAGCCGGACAGTGACTGCGGAAGAATGCTGTTAATTACTCGCTGCTCCTCACCTTCACGCACCTGTTTGGTGATTCCACCCTCCTTATAAGAAACACTTAACTGAAACTGCAACGCAGTCCAATTTCCATAGCCTCTATCAATATACGGTTGCTTGCGAAGAATGATATATTCCATGCCCTTGTGTTCAAGAGTTAATTCAACATAAACTTCGCATTTCTGTTGGACACCAGCCAACTCATTCGCAACTTCAAGATTCAGCAAGAACTCCGGATTACTATCTTTAGGAAAATCCGCAATCCCGTATAAACACCAGTTAAAAGATTGAAGAATCGTAGTTTTGCCGAAAGTGTTATCGCCGAGTAGCACCGTTACATTTTTGTCGGGATCACTGGAGAATTCAAGCTTTTGCTTTCCCTTGAACTGCCGAAAATTGTGTAGTGTAATGCTCTTGATCAACATGATGCCAACACCCCCTTAATCTGCGTTCTTCTCTATGATTTTACGAATTGCCTTGACCATGTCTGGTGTTGTAAAATCACCAGTTTTGAGATTCTGTCGCTCTGCAGAGATAATTAGCTTTTTCATCTGTGAAAGTTTTTGTTCATTGATAGGAACTTTCTTGATTTCATCAGATAACATTGCCGCTGTCCTCCTCGCCTAATAGTTCTTCTTCCGAAATATTGAAGCCATGCTTAAGATCATATACTAAATCAAAAGTACTGGATGGATTCTCTGCTATATCAGCAAAATCCATCATGCGGATAAGTTCTCTTTTAATAAGGCCTTTGGTAGAATCAATAATTGCATCACTTTGCGTGGTGATTGTATTAACGGGAAATGGCAGCGTTATAAAGTCATATATTACAGCAAACTCTTTTCCCGGAAACTTTCGTAACACTCGCCCACGCCTTTGAATGTATTCCTTTGGATTCGTACTACTGGCAAGGATAAACGCTGTTTTTATACTTGGAATATTGACCCCCTCATCAAGGCACTTGATCGCGACTAATGCTTGAAGCGCATTGCCTTCTGCAAATGCCTCGCGGATTTGTGCTCGCTCCTGTGCCGATTCTCTGGAGGTGAAACGTCCTACACGCATGTTGAGAGTGTTTCCTAGAAGCTCTGCTACGAGGTCAATTTGCCTCTTACCGAAGTCAGCGTCGTCTTCATCGCGCACCGTTGTTGCTCCGCAGTATACGAGAATATGCTTATCATCAATATAAGGAGCTATTTGACGCTGTAATTCCGGTAACTTTCCTTTTGCGCCAGCGACAATTCTGGATCGTTTAATTAAAAGTTGCTTTGCGTGCTCTGTTAAAACAACTTTCCCATTCTTCTTGTGGATTGCCTTTGCTAGTTGCCCAGTAATCGAAAGATAATCTGAAAGCTCGTCCTGATCCAAATAGGTGAGTACCGGATAATAATAGTAACGAGTTAGCATCTTACTGTCTATTGCATTTTTTAGAGAGTATATAATACATTTTGCGCCAAAATATTCCGATAGAGCAGTAGTTCCAGATTCATCATTGTGTCGATCAATAGTTGCGGATAGACCTAGACGGTATTTTATATTCTCCGGTAAATATCGTCTATAATTTGTAGCACCTATGTTGTGAGCTTCATCAACCACAAATACTACATCCTCAGAGAGAAGCGTTATCTGATCTTGAACTGTTTTTGTTACAAAGGATGCATTTGTCGTAATAAAGCAGAAAAAGTCCGAGACATGGAGATTAAACGATCGCACCGCCTGCACTAAATTTTTCTTCCAACTTTTCTGAGAAGAACTTGAATACCCAATAATCGGTTTGATACCGAACCGTACAATGTCTTCAACCCATTGCTCGACTAAGTGCTGGTAAGGGCAGACAATCACAATGCCCAATCGTTTATGATTGTCAGAAAAAAGCTGTTCAATACTTGCTAATGCGGTTAAGGTTTTTCCTGTACCCGTTGCCATATCATAGATGCCACAATAACCGTTTTCTTTCCAATTTTGAATTGCAGTCTCCTGATACGGCCTTATTTTGAAGTCAGGCGGTAAAAACATGGCATCTACTGGCGACGTACTCTCTTCAGGAATTATGAAGCTAGAATGCCGTTGCAACGAGTTGTTGAAAGCATAGATACGATTCTTTACGGCCTCTGGAAAATCAATGGTTTCTACGCCTGGTTCGTAATCATTCCAGATTGCCTGAAAAGCCATCTGTTTCTGAAATACCCGCTCTTTTTCATTGGTCCATGAACAAAACACATCGAAAGATTCGTAATTTGCGGAAAAAGCGTTCTCACTTTCGTTCATTGAGCCTGAAAAAGCGACTGCATTTCCTTCAACGTCGCTCATAATACCCATTTTTTCGTGGTACATTGCTATTTCGTTGTTTGCGGAAAGAAACGCTATTTTAATATCTAAGACACCATTTGCAATAAGGGATGCAATATACGACAATCTGCTGGCTTCCTCAACCGAGTTATGTATCTCAATTCCACGAAGCAGGGCGCGTTCTAATATCTTGCGTACTTCATAACCTTTGTGAATCTCATCTATATCTTCTTGTGACAGCCTAGGAGACGCAATGATTTGGATTTTTCCACCGTTGCTAATAAGCTCTTCAACGCCTTTAGAAATTGCTATAAGAGCAGAGGAAGAGAAAAAGCCTACAGCTCTCTGATACAACACCGATTCCTTTAATACAGGAACATAGAAGTCATCTACGACATTATCAATGAGCGAGCGGTATTCGCTTTTGATGTTGAGGTCAATCAAGCTCACAGCCTTTCCTCCTCTCAGATATTATCTTCGATATAATTAAGCGCTTCTTCAAGCTCCGCAAAATCTTCATTCGTAGTAAAGTAACTAACACTAAACCTTACCGTTCCAGCAGGATATGTGCCAAGAAATTTGTGTGCTAAGGGCGCGCATTGAAGTCCAGTTCGGACAGATACACCTAGCCTATCGAATATGCTACCACAGCTATCGCTGCTGATATCATCAATTAGCACTGAAACCACACCAACATAGTCATTTTCATCATAAATCCCTACTAGGTGAATGAAGCTATATTTATCTAATAAGTTCAATAACCTTTGTCGGTTTTCTTTCTCTCTAATACGGATATTTTCAATTCCAGTATCTTCAATCCAGCGAAGTGCAGCGTTCAGGCCAGCAATCCCAACAGAGTTCAAGGTTCCCATTTCAAATCGTTCTGGAATGGAAGAAGGCATATCTTGGTTTGCTGATTCAAAACCTGTACCACCAAATAGTATTGGCTTCAACTGAGCATCTGGTTTCATGATGAAGCCAGAGATACCTGTAGGACCGTAAAGGGTCTTGTGACCAGCAAACACTGCATAATCAATCGTTTCAAGTCCAATGTTACAGCTCACTAAACCAGCCGTCTGTGCCATGTCGATTATAATGGTAGCGCCATATTGCTTTCCTATGACAGATAAGTTTTCAACTGGGGCGATTAATCCGCAAACATTGCTGGCATGACTTATAATCAAAATATCTGGCGGGCAATTTTGAAACTGCGCTTCGATTGAAGCAACATCATAATGCAGTCGTTCAGTAAGCGCAAGTTGAATTACAGTCACTGCTCCCGCTCTCTCAAGATTATGCAATGTTCTCGTAACTGCATTGTGTTCAAGAGGCGAAATATATACCGTTTTTCGTTTTCCCGTCATCAATCCCTGTATGATGATATTCAATGCAATTGTAGCTGTAGGTGTAAAGACTACCTGCTTAGCTGGACATTTCAGCAGAGATTTAATTCGTTTGCGGGTATCTGAAACCATCTGTCCCGCCGTGGCAGCTTTTCATAGCTACCACGGCCAGCACTCGCACCGTTAGCCCGGCAAAAACGATCCATCTCGGAATAGACAATCTCCGGTTTCGGAAAAGTCGTTGCTGCGTTATCGAAGTATGCCACGCTACACCTCCTAGCAGAGTTTTTTTAATACATCCATAAGTATCTGACGTTTCTCAGCGTCAGTAAGCGCTTGACCAAACGAGTCAATATCAGCCACAATTTTATTTTGCAGAAGTTTGCCCCTATTGCTTGTACTGACACGTTCAAAACGTTTGACCACTGACTGCCCATCTTCCAGTGCGAAAGAAATTTGATAGGAATCAGATTCTGATTCAAGTTCTTTCGTATCCGCCTTGTCAATCTCCTCATGAAATACCTCTGCATTCTTTTTGCATCTTTCAAGACTGAGCAAACACTTTTCGAGTGTCTGATCGTTCCAATCCTCAAGACGCAAATCCGTTGTTGCTTTGGCAAGACGTGATACAAAAGTCTCTTCATCGTTAGACACCATTCGAAGTAGTGCTAAACATCTGTCTGTTCCATCTGTAAACAGTTGCTCGAAGACCTGTTGGTCAAGAGATTCGCACCAATCTTTGATGATAGAGGACAGTGACATCTGATTTACCGGGGGATGTTTTGTTCCAAAGATAAACAGCTTCTTCACTCTATAAATCAAGTAACCGCGCAAATTCCCAAGAGCATTATCGAAGAATTCCTTTGCGCCACGAACATTATCTGCAACACCTTCGACAAAATTAACATACCCGAAAGCCTGCGGAATCTGTTCAAATAAAAACTGGTGACCAGTAGGATTTTGACGAAGTAACTTGAAGAAAGCCGTGTAACCTCGGTCTATTTCATTGCCATTAGGACTTTTCTTCATTTCCTTGACATACTTCGGAAGAGAAACATACCAGCGTTTCATTGCTGAAATCACATAATCATAAGGATTACTGTTCTTCTCGCCGCGAATTACTTCTTCGGAAAAAATACGCTCAAGTCGCTGAATGTAATCTGCCTTTTCCGGCGTCCAGTCCAAATACTCTAAGCTGTAATTTTCAGGATGGACATTAATCTGCGACAATGCATCAGCATTAAGAGCAATCTGACCAAAGCGATCCATGACGACCACCTGCTGCTTATATTTGTGGAGCACTACAGCAAGATAAAGAGGAATGAGTTCTCGCCTTATGGAAATCCCATTCTGCGGTGAACACAAGCGCTCATATAATACACTGAATGATTGTTTGCCACTCATTCTGGCTTCTACAATACAGTCTTCTATCTCACTCAGCATATCAGCCATGCGTGGATTGCATTCTGGATGCAGATTTACAGAAATATTGCCGTTTTCGTTTTTAAGAACTCCAGTACGAAGAAGAGTGCTGCGCATAATTGATACTTCTTGGCCAGTTCCTGTAAGGCCAAGATTTGGCTCAAGCTCGCTTCTTAAAAGCGCAGCAACAATTTTATTTCGGCTATTTCTAGCCATCGAGGTTGCTTCATTTCTATTTAGTGCCTCATTGTTGATTACCGGCGTTTTGGAATAGTGTAAATCACAAATGCTGGAAAGCAGCTCAGAAAAAGCAGCTTTTCTGTTTATTGTCTGTTCAATGCCGTCCGAGATGTAATATGCTTGGTACTGTTCAGGATGCGTAAATGAAGAAATAAAGGACACCATGAGATCCCTTAGGTCTTCATAAACAACTTCATATTCATCGAACAGGACTCTATCACCATTCGCCTGCTCTTTCAGTTGAATAACTGCCTTAAAATCTCTGACAGCCGCCTCAACATCGAAATAAGACTTAGGTAATACAAATACCGCGCGCTTGAATTCTGAAGATATGGATAAAACTTCACGGTGGAGTTCCTTAATAGCATCAGCTGAGCTTGGCAGCACGCCAAAGATTACACCATCAGCAGCGGTTTTATCCATCATTGCGTGAAGGACATCCTGCTTGTAAGCAACTTCTTCCTCTATGAAGGTAAAGTCGAAATACCGAATCATCTCATGAGCATCATTGTACCTAGAAGGATACAAGTAGTTCTCCATGTTGACATCATTCAATGCATCGGCAATCGAAACCGTGCGTTTCTGCCTTTCGACAACATCCGATATTTTTTGCTGAATATCAACACCAGAAGATTGCTTCAGTTGCAGGTAACTATTGCTCCGTTTCAGGTAAACAACATACTCGTTTTTAATCAAAGACTCGATCGCCGTCTCGATGTCCTCGTGAGAGTAAGAGAGCGAAAACACACCGTATAACTCTTCCTTTGTTGGGCGAAGCTTTTCAAATTGCTCAAGAATGTAAATTAAGGAAATACACTTTACAACTTTGCTCTCAAGACTATCCTTCTCTAGTCGCTCAAGAATCAGTTCGGTTAAAATATAATTCTCATGAAGAGTTCCGGAGTAGACTTCTTTTTTGAATAGCGGTTCGAAATAGTCATAAATGCGGTCGGGAGTTATTAGAGAAAACTCTTGGTCATTGCATGACTCAAGATATGCAGGTAGTGTTGCCCCACCACTTGCAGACAAAAATGTGAACAGCGTCCGTTCATTCTGCGCAACACGTTCAGACAAGCGTGGGAGAATGAATGTGGATACCGGATGTAACGGGTAACAACCTTCAATTGTTTGCTGAATATCAACTTCAGACATACCAGAAAAGATAGGATGTGTGCAGTACCTGTCCTTGAGGGCGCTAAAGCGCTGACAATTGTCAGCCAGAAAATCGTCCCACATATCAGTCCTTTTCTGAATAACAGAACTGATGATCTCGTATGTCTGGGCAAAGTTATTGCTTAAGCGAACATGCAAGAATCGCTCAGACACGCCTCGCCAGCCGTCAACTTTTTGCTTTGGAAGGACATCGATGTAATTTGCAATTTCTTTGTGCGAAATCAGCATGATATGCATCTGAATAGATCCACTGCGGTTACATTTTTCGGCAAAATCCTGCAACATTTTTGTGTCGCTCACAGATGCAGCAGCAATATTGGCTTCTAAGTATTTACTAAACTCGTCGTAGACAACAAAGATACCCGTGTAGCCTTTCTTCCTCAGCCCTTTTGCTGCATTTTCATACAACTCCACAACATCAAAGCCTAAAAAGGGATTAAACACACTACCTGCCGTTAATGAAGGATATATCGTTTCAAACTCTTCATACGTTTTCGTATTAAACTCTTTAAGTTCTTCTACAAAAATATTTTCTGGCTTAGATATCAGTTTGCAAAACTTATCGTAAGTTTCTGGAAATTCACTTTTCCATCTTTCAATCACAGCGGTAGCTGCCTTATAGTTGGTTTCCGGCATAACATCAAGGAAATCATTGCTAGTTAACGTTCGCTGCAAAGCAAGAAGAAATGCTTGAGTTAAGCTCGTATTGCTTCCGGTTATGATAACGGGCAGAATTTTTTCGTTGCTTGCGTAGTAATTCTCAATCAACTGTAGGAGTTTAGTTCCAGCAATTTTTGATAGCGTATTTTCAAACAGAGATAGATCCTTTTTCATCAAGAGAGAAAGGATCATCAGCATAATATGCGACTTTCCTTTGCCATACGCACCAATTAGCACACGCGCTCTTTCAGTAGAAGATATTTGCGTACTAAGAAGAATATCCTCTAGCAAATCCATAGCGGATGCTGTTGGAATGAAATTATTAATTTTAGTCTCGTTGTTCAGGTCATATCCGATATTTACGGAATACTGAAAACCTGATGCAACCGAAATCATCTTGCTCATTACTTACTCCTACTGAACAATTTCTTCGTAGTATTTTTCTACGCAGGTGATAAAGTTATATCCATCTTCAAGTTTGATGTAGTCAAGACCAGCAGTCCGAACAATTCGTAGCAACCCAGTTCGCTCAGCATGATGCAATGCTTCAATCATAGTGATAGAGTCCAAATTGAATGCCCTACCAATATTACAGGGACTTGATAAAAGCGTGCTCAGACTAATCTCTGTATTCCCCTCCGCCTGATCATAGATCACTGCTAATGTCACCCATGGATTTATCGTCTCAGCTGAAGGTATGCTTTTCTTGTAAGTGATGTTAGCCCCGTTTTTGCTAAGCACATCAACAAGCCCAAGCTCCCCGAACGGGCAATCAATGTTATTCTCAGGTGATGCTTTAGCAGTTTTCCCCCTTGAGACATAGGTACTAATGATACATGAGAAATCATCATTCAGAGAGCGAATTGCAGCTTGTTCTTGCGCCATCACAATATAGTTCTGCAACGCCTTAACAAAATCCTCCCGTGTAAATTCGCTCATATTAAACTCATTGAAGAAATAGTACCATGCAGTTGCTTCATCTTTATTCTTTGCAAGTTGATACTGCAAAAGCCACAATGTTCCCATTTCTTCAATATACGGATCATGTTTATATACAAGTTCGCCAAACGTAGTGAGCGACTGAACGCGCTGCCCCTTTGAAGGTTCGGCGGTTAAGCCTACAACTTGCAACCAGTAGCGAAGCGCTTTGACCATGTTAGATCCGATGCCGAGGACATCCATAGGATTGCGGTCTTTATCTTTAGTAACAAACACATCTGGATTCACAACAACATTTCTCATACCTTTGCTCAGCCAACCTTTACGGATAAAAAATGTATCGTGTGCGCGAAATTTCATTGCCATTTCAAGCCCTCCGCTATTTAGTACGCAGATACTTGTCCATCATGCATCCGCCGTCCAGGTATTTTGCTGTCATGCACATTTTGCAATGCACACACTTGCTGGAGTCGATAAAATAATAATCTCCAACAATCGAAATTGCGCCAGATCGACAGATCGACTCACACTTCAAACATTTTCTGCAGGCATTGAATTTGCGAATCTGATATGACGCCATTCTTTGCAGTCCCTCATGGTCAGCGACATTCATCGTCTTCACTTTGACTGCATATTCATATCCATCTTGGCTAAAAGGCTGAATAGATAGAATAGGAACATTGGATCTGCTATCGAGGACAATGACCTCTTTGAGAAGCTTTTTCCCCAACTCAGGCGCGACTCGACCAAAGGGTACAAACATACCAACAAGTTCGTCATCAAAGGGACGTACAAGCCGATAGATTTTTGCATGTTCCTCTGCTGTGCAGTTTGTGAACCGAATCTTCACATCTCCAGCCGAAGCAAGGCCATTGCCGCCTTGGCGAGCTTTCCACTTGCCAGAATCGACATAAACTTCGGGGTCAGGCTTTCCGATTTTCTCTGCGAAACGAATCAGAAAATCTCTCCACCTTTTTGCCTGTTCCGGCATATAAATTCTAGAGAGGAACTGAGCACGTTGATTATTGTTAGGGCAGCACCAACAACCTACTCGGTCATATCCCAAGCGGTAGGCATCGTTGAAATCGACACCTTCTGTAAGAATATAAAGCCAAACATCAATATCCTTCCAGAAAAAGATAGGGGAAGCAACTGTCTGCTGTTGAATCTTAACTGACTCAGCATCGTCTTCAATTCTATTATACTTACTTCTGCTTACAGATTCGGATTTTCTAATCCCGTAGAAAGTCAGGATTTGCTGATTACGATAGAAGCCGTTGATAATTCTAGTGATTGGGCCGGTCTTAAACATTGAGCAGCACCATCTCATCATCCGCGCGGGTGGCCCAATATCTTCACATACATCATAAAAAACCTGCTCATCATTTTTTGCGACTTCAAAAATTGCTTGCGGATGATTCTCTCTAAAACGCCTCGCATACTCCAGCGTAGCAGGAAACTCTAAAGTCGTATCACCAAATATGTGAACTAAGCTCGGATTACTAAGAGCCTTTACAACAACATCTGCGGTGGCAGTAGAGTCTTTGCCGCCAGAAAAAGATATAACAATTTTTTCTTCGTCAAACTTCTCTGCTGCACGCCTAACAAAAGAGAATGCTTCGTCCTTCAAGTAGTGTAGCCGATCTTTGTTTGCTTCAACGAAATGCCCAATATGTGTGTTAAAGTATTCATACGAATTTTGGGGCGAGTACTGCTCAAGTTTTTTCGCAAGAGAGTCGGTATCAGCAGTTTGAAAAACAGAGCCAGACAGGTTTAATGATTTACCATCAATATAGTACCTGCTATTCGAGGCCCAGACCGACTTCTCCACATACTCATTAGGCTCTTTATCAAGAAGCAACTCTAGTAGAAGTCGCTCCTCTGGAAATACCGGACGAAGATCAGCAGACATATGGGATACCTTGCCATAACATAATGGGCAATCATGCTTTGCCTGATCATTCACTACTCTGATAATGGGAGTTCTGCACTTCGGGCACCACATAATTTCAAGGGGTATATCTTCTTCTGTAACATGCCCACAAATAGGGCAATTCTTTTCATTCGTTTCTATATTGCAATTTCGACACCACATTTGCAGGCCTCCTTCCTGATCTTACAGCAATAGTATATCTTATGACCTGTCCATTTTTCAGGACTCCTCCGGCAAAAACTCCATAATATCTCCGATATCCACTTCTAATGTAGAACAGATCCTATTAAGCACTGTGAGGGTAACTTCTTCGTCCCGTCTCAACCGGGTCATGGTATTAGGCGCAATGCCCGTTGCTTTGCGCAGATCAGCCTTGCTCATCTTTTTATCGACAAGCAGCTTCCAGAGCTTGTTATATGAAATAGCCATCTCCATTCAACCTCCGGCTACAGGTATTGACTATAGTATACATCGTTTTCAATTACGCGGCAAGAAAGTTTCGCACTACGATACGAAAACTTCTTTTCTGAAGTTAGGCTTTTGATTATAATTTACACAGCAGCATTCTGTACACTTGTGCACGATGAAAAGAAGTGTATGATAACTGGGAGCGCAATTGAATGCTCTGATCTTCGCAACATGCAGCTTTTCAAATTTGGATAGAGTTTTACTGTTCATAGAAATTCTCCGAAGTATAGTGAATGTTCCTTACAGGCGCAGTAAATGCTTTCGCAAAAGCGTTAAATTGAGTTGAGAGGTGCGCTATGGAATTATCCGAAATGTAGGATCACGGCAGATTTCAAGTCTGTCGACTGTTTCTTTTCCGAAAGAAACTGTCATCGATAAGGAATACTTCTATCCAAATTATAAAAATTGCACATTGCGTCGACCAGAAGTTTTAACCATTCTCCCACTCATCCCACGCTTCGTCCTCATCCTCATACCAATCTTGGTTATCCTCCCAAAGGTCTTCGGGATTATCATAATCATCCCGGACGCTTCCGGAATTGCTGCCGCCCGATGTACTCGGTGGTGTCCACGGAGAGGCAGAGTTTGGACGTCCGATGGGGGTCTCATAGTAAGTAAAGGCATAAATGACTTCTGTATACTCACCCTTTGGCTGATGAGAGTGACAGTATGCTACGGTCTGCCCTTCGC
>ENA-OOZQ01001136-OOZQ01001136.1-human-gut-metagenome-genome-assembly--contig:-NODE-1136-length-17235-cov-3.067113_pt1 | contig 17235 bp, 10 predicted proteins | sample MGYA00241188_ERZ501399 | MGnify/ENA primary metagenome ERZ501399 (study PRJEB25962, sample SAMEA2042658) | human gut metagenome | biome: human gut; feature: human-associated habitat; material: faeces... | reverse complement strand
GTTTTCGGACTTAATATGCCGGAATCATTGCGTGCCTCTCACGATATAAAGCTGACAGTTGATTCCGCAACCTGTGCGGCTGCTTATGATGTTCTTGCAGCTTATAACAAAAAAGGTGCCTGTGTAATATATAACTACAAAACAGGCGAGGTTATCTGTTCCATAAGCACCATGGCTTATGATCCGCAGGCTCCTCCCGAAATTACCGAGGACAACGAAAGCGAATACGAGGGCGTTTACCTTGATAATGTGCTTTCGTCAACCTTTACCCCGGGTTCAATCTTCAAAATCGTTACATCTGCGGCGGCAATCGAGAATATTCCCGACCTTTATGACCGCACTTGGGTTTGTAACGGAAGTGAGAACATAGGCGGAAGTGAAGTTACCTGTACGGAAACTCACGGAACGCTGACATATAAAGAGGCAATGGCACATTCCTGCAATATTGTTTTTGCAAAGCTTGCCGTTGAACTCGGAAGTGACACAATGACAAAAACTGCCGAGAAAATCGGCATTAACAGCTCCTTTGATGTTGACGGAATTAAAACCGCAAAAGGTTCATATGATGTCAGCGATGCCAATGAAAACCAGCTTGGCTGGTCGGGCGTAGGTCAGTATAATGACAAGGTAAACCCGATGCAGATGGCAATTATCTGCGGTGCAATCGCAAACGGCGGTAAGGCTACAAACCCTACCCTTATCAAAGATGAGTCCATACTCTCCGCACTCGGCATAAACTACAAGAGCAGCGGACAGGAGCTTTTTTCATCCGATACGGCGACAAAGCTTGATGATGTTATGAGATACACCGTTTCGGATTACTACGGCGACAACCTTTTTGGCGGACTTACAGTCTGTGCCAAAACAGGTACGGGTGAAGTCGGCGATGATAAGAACCCTAGCGGCTGGATGGTCGGCTACTCAAAAGATGAGGACTGCCCTCTCGCCTTTGCCTGTGTTGTACAGGATTCGGGTTTCGGTTTCCAATATGCCGGTCCCGTGGTTGAGGCCGCAATGATTCAGGCTGCAAAAAGCCTTGGAGCGTCTGCGGTGCAGTAAATTAAAATTATATTATTGAAATTATTGAAAATACAGTTTGACCGATTTTTTCGGTACATTGAAAGGAAGAACCCTGATGAATTTTTTAAAGGCTATGTTCGGCAACTACAGCAAGCGTGAAGTTAAGCGTGTGCAACCAATCTGTGACAAGGTGCTTGCACTCGAAGATAAATATGCGGCTATGAGCGAAAGTGAACTCAAGAACCAGACAACAATTCTTAAAGAAAGACTTGCCAACGGCGAAACAACAGACGATATTCTCCCCGAAGCATTTGCAACCTGTCGTGAGGCAGGCTGGAGAGTGCTTGGTATGAAGCACTTCCCCGTTCAGATTATCGGTGGTATCGTTCTTCACCAGGGCAGAATCGCCGAGATGAAAACCGGTGAAGGTAAAACCTTGGTTGCTACCCTCCCTGCATACCTCAACGCTCTTACAGGCGAAGGTGTTCACATTGTAACAGTCAACGATTACCTTGCCCGCCGTGACTCAGAGTGGATGGGCAAGCTTTACAGATACCTCGGTCTTTCGGTTGGTCTTATCTGCCACGATCTCGATAATGAGGGCAGAAAAAAGGCTTATGCCGCAGACATTACATACGGAACAAACAACGAACTCGGTTTTGACTACCTCCGTGACAACATGGTAGTTTACAAGGAAAACAAGGTTCAGCGCCCGCACGCATTTGCGATTGTCGATGAGGTTGACTCAATCCTTATCGATGAGGCGAGAACTCCTCTTATTATTTCGGGTAAGGGCGACAAGTCAACAGACCTTTATGCAAAGGCTGACGCTTTTGCAAAAACTCTTAAAGTTCAGCGTTTTGCAGAACTTGACGCAAAAGAGGATATGGAGGAATATTACAAGGAAAACGACATTGATTATGTTGTTGATGAAAAGCAGAAAACAGCAACCCTCACACAGAGCGGTGTTAAGAAAGCCGAAGAATTTTTCGGTATTGAAAACCTTACCGATCCCGATAACCTTACAATTCAGCACCATGTAAATCAGGCTATCAAGGCCAACGGCGTTATGAAGCTTGATGTTGACTATGTTGTCAAGGACGGCGAAGTTATCATCGTTGACGAGTTTACAGGTCGTCTTATGTACGGTCGTCGTTTTAACGAAGGTCTTCACCAGGCTATTGAGGCTAAAGAGGGCGTAAAGGTTCAGAGCGAAAGCAAGACTCTTGCTACAATCACATTCCAGAACTACTTCCGTCTTTACAAAAAGCTTTCGGGTATGACAGGTACTGCTCAGACAGAGTCGGAAGAATTCCAGGAAATCTACAAGCTTGATGTTGTTGAAATTCCTACAAACAAGCCTGTTTTAAGAAAAGACCTCCCCGATTCGGTTTATAAGACAGAAAACGGCAAGTTCCACGCTGTTATTGATGCAATTGTTGAGGCTCACGAAAAGGGACAGCCTGTCCTTGTCGGTACAATTTCAATTGAGAAGTCGGAGCTTCTTTCAAAAATGCTCAAAAAGAGAGGCATTAAGCACAATGTCCTCAATGCAAAACAGCATGAAAAAGAGGCTGAAATTGTTGCTCAGGCAGGTAAACTCGGTGCGGTAACAATCGCAACCAACATGGCAGGTCGTGGTACCGATATCATCCTCGGCGGTAACGCAGAGTATATGGCAAAAGCCGCAATGCGTAAGCAGGGCTTTACAGAGGAGCTTATTGAAGAAGCTACAGGTTATGCGGAAACCGATGATGAAGAAATCATCAATGCAAGAAATACATTCAGAGAACTGAATGACAAGTATAAGGAAGAAATTAAGGGTGAGGCTGAAAAGGTAAGAGAGGCCGGAGGTCTTTACATTATGGGTACGGAAAGACATGAGTCACGCCGTATTGATAACCAGCTCCGTGGTCGTGCAGGCCGTCAGGGCGATCCGGGTGTCAGCCGTTTCTTCCTCTCAACCGAGGATGACCTTATGCGTCTGTTCGGCGGTGACAGAATGAAAATGATGATGGAGCGTATGAATGTTGCCGAAGATATGCCTATTGAGAATAAAATGCTCACAAGTATTATCGAAGGCTCACAGGAAAAGGTTGAGCTTCGTAACTTCGGCATTCGTAAGGATGTCCTCCAGTACGATGATGTTATGAACAAACAGCGTGAAATCATCTACGGTCAGCGTGATCAGGTTCTTAACGGTGAGGATCTCCACGAAACAATCCTCAAAATGGTTGAGGATACAATCGCAACTTCAATCAAGCAGTATCTCCCCGAAGGTCCTGCAGAACATTGGAACTTCCAGAGCCTTAAGGATTACTACGCAGGCTGGCTTATCAGAGATGATTCTAAGTACGATTTCAGTCTTGAGGATCTTGAAGATATGGAACCCGAAGAGATTCAGAAGATGCTCGTTGACGATGCTCTTGAAATCTACAAGGAAAATGAAGAACTTCTTCCCGAGGAAACAATCCGTGAGATGGAGCGTGTTTACCTCCTCAAGAATGTTGATACACATTGGATGGATCACATCGACAATATGGATCAGCTCAAGAGCGGTATCAGACTTCGTTCATACGGTCAGCACGACCCTGTTGTTGAGTACAGAGTTGAAGGCTTCGATATGTTTGATGAGATGATTGAAAGCATTCGTGAAGATACTGTCAAGATGATGCTCATTATGCCAAAGCGTGTTTATGAGATTCAGAAAAGACAGGATGCAATTGCAGCGGCAAAGAGAGCAGCTCAGAGGGCTGCCGCAGCGGCAAAGTCTGCATCCGATGACGAAGAAGCTGTTGAACAGTCGGACGCCGTAAAGCAGGCGCTTCACCGTGAGCAGGTTGCTCAGCCTACAGAAACTTCTGCAGACGGTACGGATTCTGTCAACAAGACTATCCGTAAGGGCAAGAAAATCGGCAGAAACGATCCCTGTCCGTGCGGCAGCGGTAAAAAGTACAAGAAGTGCTGCGGCAGAGATCTTTAATATGTTTGCATAAAGCGGTTTGTATAATTGCAGTTTAAGTGAATTACATTTTGAGGGGCAGAGAGCAATACTCTGCCCTTTATTTGTGCCGAATTTTCAAGGTGTTCGGTGATTAATTTTATCGGATATAGAAACTGATTATAAAAATATATCTGAAAAATTCTGCAAAATGCTGGTTTTAGGGCATTTTAAAAGCAGCAATCGCAAAATAATACATATTTCCGCACGCACAGCTTGGAGTAAACCTGCATAAAAATTTTTGATATTTTTGAAAAAGAATTAAAAATCAACAAATTTAGTGCCGAAATTGACTTTTTAACTGCCTGTTAAGGTTGTGTAATGGGTATAATTTATCTTAAACACAAAAAATGGCGATAAATAAGTAATAAAATCACATTATGGTCAAAAATATTAAATCGTGCTTGCAGATATGCAAAATAGCCAAAAATATTACCCAAAGTTCGGCTGTATTGCCTCTACAAATATGCAATAAAATATTATATAATTGTATACAAGTAAAAAAGAAGAACAAATTCAAAAAATTGCGTTTCATAATTAGTTGGCAGATATATTGGACTGTCCTATGCAGTTCTGTTTAATTGTACTTTGACTGCCAAAACAAAGTAATCGGCAATGAAGGAGAAGAAAAAATTATGAAATTAAGTAAAAAGCTTTGCATAACCGCAAAGAAAAGCTTTTCTCTTGTGCTTGCACTTACCCTCATGCTTTCGATATGTGCCGTGTCGGGTATGTCGCTTAATGTATTTGCGGCAACATCTTTGGATCAGAAGATTTACATTAACCTGAACAAGAATAAGGAATGGAATGGTTTTTCTTCTGTTACATGTCGTTTTGCTCAGGATGACGGCACGGTTCTTAAAACAGAAAAAGTAAGCAAAGATCCTTCGTCGGGAGTTTTTAAAACCATTGCACCATCCGGTGCAACAAAAATTGAGCTTTCTTCCGGGGTTAATTTTACTCTTCCCGAAAAGACTGTTGCAAACGGTTCCCGCCGTATCTATCTTAATAACAGCAATAATACCTATAAGGAAGCTTATGCATATTCTTGGGTAAACGATACTGACTTCAACGCAGAGTGGCCGGGTGCTGCAATGACTAAGACATCTTCAGACAGCGATTACTACTATGTAGATGTTAAGTCATCCCATAAAAATGTAATCTTCAGCAACAAGGGCGAAACACAAACAAGCGACCTCGGTATTAACGACTCATACAGTGCCGATAATGCTCTTTATGATGCTTCAAAAAGTCAGTGGACTAACCCGTTCATCAAGACCATCGACATTTCGGGTGCTTCGGGTGACACAGAATTTTATCTTACAACTGACGGCTCGTTCAAAGAAAGTAAATACCTTTCTGTTCAAGCTCCCGACAAACAGTCGAAAGCAGAATATAAAACAGTTTATGTTTCAAACGATGACTGGAAGTCGCTTACAAAGGTTTATGCAACTTTTGACTACAACGATGCCTATGAAGGAACAGTTGAGCTTACAAAAGACACCAAAGACACCAAGGTAAGCGGTTCTGTGGTGTTCAGCGGTAGAATTCCGGCGGGTGCGCTTTTAAGATTCCATCCGAACGAACATAACCTCAACGGTGCATCTTCTGCAACATCATATCCGACAGATTCGGGATATGATGGTTCGGGCTACAGCGATAACACGGCTACATATGTTAAGACAGCCAGAGGCGAAGGCTGGACAAAATTCTCGGAAATAGACAATGTAAACTATGGTGCTGTCGTTGAAAATTCATTCAAAGATAATCCTAACATCGTAGGCGTTGACGCAACATACTTTGACTACTGGTCGGATATGGAGCAGGCGAACGGGTATCTTCAGTGTCAGGGTAATGGCAATATGTATGACTATTGGTATCAGTTTGATAACTTCAACAACTACATAAGCAAGATTGCTTTACCACATAAATCGGACTGGAAGTATCCTCTCTACTTCGGTAATATGTATAAGGGTGGAGAACACTACGAAACATTTAAGACCCACGCAGGAGGACTTACAAACATCAACGATTATAATGATAACTATTACTATGCAGTAAACAACGCCAACGGTATGGCATGGGGCGACGGTAATTATAACCAGTCCTTACAGGGTCTTATGTACAACAGGCTTGACAGTAAGGGCAATCTTCAGGTTGCAAATGGTGTCAAGGCTCCTTACTTTGATGCTGAGGCACTTTCAACCGCTACATATAATGATAAAAGAGTTGCCAATGTTTATAAGTCATCTTTCCCGTTCCGTGCAACTACTGACGGTGATGGTGTTACTACTTATGAATTCACTTCAAAAAATGCAACCGATAACATCTACTTTACATGGGACGGCCTTACACCTAAAAAAATTAACTACGGTGCGGGCGAAACATATGGTGTACACGATGATTTGGGAAAATTCGGCGGTACAGAAAACGGTTATGGTGTTTTCCCATTCAACAATACTCAGAATACATCAACGGGCAAGGGTACTAACTGTAACCTTAACTATGGCTTTGGTGTCAGACTTGATATAGACTTCAGAGTTCCGAAAGATGGTATGCTTGCAGACAACAAACCTGCAACCTTTGACTTCACCGGAGACGATGACCTTTGGGTTTATATCGGTGAGGATTCAACAGGTGCTAACGCAGAGCTTGCTCTCGACCTCGGCGGTGACCATAAAGAGGCAAAAGGTTCAATTAACTTTAATACAATGCAAGCAACAGCTAACGATGTATTTGCCGACTACTCATCTTCATCATCGTCGACAAAAGCTACAGTTCCGAAGGATGAGTTTTGGGTTAAGACAGGTGATTATGCTAGCTTCTGTTTGAATGTTTGGCAGGATAAAAGTGTTGCTAAATATAATGTAGATGGATATTTTGTAGACCCTTATGAAACATCAGACGGTTTTTACAAATTCAAAAAGGATCGACTTGGCGAAAATACAGAAGTTAACTTCTGTAAGTGGAAGAATATAGGTACCGGCGGCAAGCTTACAGAAAACCTTACGCTTACAGACCTTTACGGTAAAATGTGGAATGGTGACGGCACTCAGTATACCGGAGATGCTGTGTTACATCATACAAACCTTGGCACCGTTACAAAGACAATCAACAATGGTGTTCAGCTTGATCCTAACAAGACATACCATATGGTAGTATTCTATATGGAGCGTGGTGAGGCTGAGTCTAACTTCTCAGTAAACTTCACAATGACACCTGCCAACAATGACCTCAAGGTTACAAAGGCACTTGATACAGGCTATGTTGTTTCTGAAATTTCAGATGACCTCAAAGCTAATGAAACTTTTGATTATACAATCAAAGAGAACGGCAAAGATACCTCCGGTAAAGGCTACAAGCTTACAAAATCAGACGAAAGCATAAGCAGTGAAACTCTTTCAAACAGCGGTTTCACACTTAAAGATAATTATATAGCTGACTTTGACAACTCATTCAAGACCGGCAACGATATGACGGTTGACGAGTCAACAGACAGCAGTAATCTTAAATACACAACGAACTGGGAACTCGTTAACAACAGAGTCGGTTCAATAATCAAGAGCGGTTCAGCTACGAACTCGGAATTCAATCTTGCGGATCCCGCTGATAAAAAGGCTTATGCACAGCTCCAGCTCGACTATACTAACAAGATAGTGACAGCACCTCTTGAAATTTCAAAGAATGTTGTTGATGAAGACGGTAAAACCGACTACGACACAAGTCAGCAGTTTACATTTGCAATTGCTCTCGACTTTGACGGCAGCGGTTCAACCTATGACTACAAGACCTATCCTCTTGAGTATCAGCTCAAAGAGAAGGGCGCAAGTGATTATTCAAACACAGCTTACCGTACACCCTTGGACGGTTCGTTCACAATCAAAAAGGGCGAAAGCATTAAGCTTCTCAATATTCCTGTAGGTGCAACCTATAAGATTACAGAGAAAAATGTTATAGGTTATGTTCCTTATAAAGTAGGCAATCAGGACTTCAACGGTACATTCGTCGGTACTCTCGCCGAAGCAGAAAATGCGCTTAACTTTATCAATAAGGTTAATCCTACAAACATTGCCATTTCGGTAAATAAGACTCTTGACGGTCAGGCTTACAGCGGCAGCAAGTTCGTCTATACATTGACAGGTCTTGAATCAATGGATACAGCAAAACAGGATGCCGACGGCAAACCTATCAAGACAAACAGCGCAAAAACAATTTCCACGAATTTGAAAACACCTGACGCAAGCGGTAAGGTTGAATTCAAAAACCTCAAATTAGTCACTGCGGGTGTTTACAGATTTAAGATTACCGAGGCTCTTGCCGAGGGTGAAAATGCATCCGATTATAAAATGGATACAAACACCTGGCTTGCCGAGATTGAACTTTCTGAAAACGGTAAAGTAACAGCGCCTAAGTATATTAAGGTTAGTAGCTCAGATATTAAAGACAAAACCGATGCTGAGCTTGCAGAATACTTCAACGATTCTACTTCTGTTAAAGAAAATGAAGCCCTGTTTGCAAATGAAACCACACACGGAAGCGCAACAGTAAACAAGAAGAATCAGACAGGCGGTAATGTAAGTGATACGGAATTTGCGGTGATGAAGGTGTCCAGTGAGGGTATCCTTACTGCAGATGATATCAATACAATCATTAATGATGCCTCAATGAAAACTCATATGGTTTCTAAAAAGACAGACAGCAACGGTCAGGCTGTGTTTGACAATCTGACAATCTTCAAGGACGGTCAGGGCGAGTTTACAAAAACAAACGGTAATAACGGTAATGTTGAATGGAGCAAAAGTTCCGACAATTATATAACAGGTACTTCAACATATCAAACATACTGTCTGTTTGAGTACAAACCGTCTGAGGGCTACAACCCGAACTACACACTTTCATACTTCACACTCCCTGTTAAGGGTGAGTACAATGTTACATATAATTATGTTGACGGTGCAATCACAATGCCTTCGGCAAGCGGTGACGGAATGAATGGTTATTTTGTTCTCGGTGTATCGGTTGCAGGTCTTGCGGTGACAATGTTCACGGGTTACGCAATCTATTACGGAAAAGTTCGTAAAAAACGCAGAGCAGGACGCAGAAAGTAACCCGATATGATTTGAATTGTTAGAACAGATGATATTTTAATCAGATGTTTCTTTCATAAAAAACCTCTTTGACTGCTACGGGCACCGTTGTTAGCCGGTGTCCGACATGCAGCCACCCAAATTCAGTTTAACCATTCGGTTAGAATAGAATTACATATATTAAATTAAACACAAAGGAGAAAGTAAAAATGAAAACTACAAAGAAAATCTTTGCAGCTGTTCTTGCAGTAATGATGATTGCTCTCATGATCCCATTCTCAGCAAGCGCAGTAGAGAGCTATTCAGCTACGTACAAACTTGCAGTTGATGCAAATGACACTGACAAAGTCGGTAATTACACATTCAGCTTCTTCAAGATTGCAAACCTCAACCTTACAACAGGTGAGTACTCATGTACTATCACCGACAAAGCACTTGAGAATGCTGTAAAGGGCACATACTCAGATGCAAAGTCACAGCAAATCATCACGGCTTGTGATAACCTCTACAAGACAGACAAAGCTGCATTCGGTACAGCTGCTACAACAATCAGCTTTTCTTCAACAGTTACAGAGGCTACTGCAACAGTAACAGACCCAGGTCTTTACTATGTATATTGTACTTCTAAGCCCGCTAAGGTAACAGGTGTTCAGAGCTCACTTGCTTCACTTCCTTACTTTGATGGTAAAAATTATGTTTCTGTTGACCAGACAGAGTACAACCTTGCTGAAAAGGTTTCAACAAGCTCAGTATCAGTTGACAAGACAGCTGACAAGACATATGTAGGTGACAACAATAAGACTGTAACCTACACACTTACAGCTTCAACAGCAGGTTCAATCGACAACCAGCTCAAAAAGTATGCAATCGTTGATACAATGGATGAAGGTCTTACATTCAACGAGAATTCAGTTGTAGTTAAGTACGACGGCGCAGTTGATGCTCTTACTTTGGGTACAGATTACTCTATTGAAAAGAACTATACTTACACAGGCAAGAACGGTGAGGCAACTGCTACATTCGCAGTTGTATTCGAATCTGCTACACTTGAATCAGAGGAATTCTATAATGCTAAAACAGTTGTTGTTACATACACAGCTGATTTAAACGAAAAGGCTAAGCTCAACACAGCTATTCACAACACAGACGGTCTTGTTTACGGCAACGATTCTGATACAAACTTTGAACCCGGTAAAAATTCACCTGATGTATTTACATACGGCATGAAGGTTGTTAAGGTTAACGGCAATGACAAAACTCAGAAGCTTGCTGACGCTGAATTCCAGATATTCACAGACCCAGAAGCTAAAACACCTCTTACAGTTGACGGCAAGAAAGTAGTTGCTAAGACAGACGCTACCGGTGAGGCTACATTTGTTCTCGAAGGCACAACAGCAACATTCAAGTTTGATGCTACACAGACATACTATGCAAAAGAGATAGCAGCTCCTACAGGCTACAACCTCAACAGCTCAGTATTTACAGTAAGCATTGACAAGAGCAAGGAGTATACATTTGTAGGTAACATTGCAGACGGTGACAATGTTGCTGTTGCTAACTACCCTGTAACTGTTCCTAAGACAGGTGGTATGGGTACAATGATGTTCTATGTTGGCGGTGCAGCACTTATCGCTTGTGCAGGCGTTCTTCTCTTTGTTCTTAAGAGAAAGAAAGCAGCTAAATAATTAATCGAATATCTTTATCTTAAAATCTGTGATATGATATATGTAATTTTCAGGGGATGCGGCAACGCATCCCCGTTCTATTTACAGAAGAGCTGTAGAGGCGGATATTATCCGCCAAGTAATGGCAGATAAATTATGATAGATATAGAATTTTATAAATGTTGCAAACCATTGCAATGCTACGCTCGGGCATAAATGTTTTTTGACATTACAAACTATCTACACGAACAGGGAACGGCGGCTCGCCGTGCGGTTGCGATAAATAGTAAAATATAGTATAATAACAATGGAACAAAACACGCAGAAAAGGAAAATTTTATGAAACGAAAGCTGTCAATTTTACTAATAGTTTTAATATTTGTTGCAGGAATCGGCATAATGAGCTATCCGCTTGTCAGCTCCGCAATTAATAACTATGTCAGTCGAAGCATGGTTAAGGAGTACACCAACAGGGTTGCTCAGATGCCGAGTGAGAAAACTCAAAAAATGTTTGAAGAGGCTGCTAAGTACAATAACAGCCTTTCAAATAATATGATAATTACCGACCCGTTCGACGAAAAGGCTTTTCAGAAAATCGGCGCAAATTATGAGAAAACTCTCAATATTGATGATAACGGTCTTATCGGCTATATTGATGTGCCGAAAATCAATGTTTATCTGCCGATTTATCACGGCACAAGCGAAGAGATTCTTTCTAAAGGTGCAGGGCATCTTCAAAACACTTCCCTGCCTGTCGGCGGTGCAAGCACACATTCCGTAATTTCTGCCCATTCGGGTTTTCCGGGAGAAACATTTTTCGATTACCTCACCGATATGAAGGTCGGCGATGAATTCTATGTTCATATCCTCGACAGAACGCTGAAATATGAGGTTGATCAAATCGAAGTTGTTCTTCCCTCGGAAATCAATTCCTTGCGAATTGTTGACGGTGAAGACCTTGTAACGCTCCTCACCTGTACCCCATACGGCGTTAATACTCACAGACTTCTCGTGCGTGGCAAGCGTGTCGATTATGACGATACAAAGTATATTGAAACGGGCGAGTCGCTTGCAAAATTTGATAACGGTTACATATTTTTTCTCGGTTACAAAATCCCTTATGCAGTCGCAATCGGCATAATTGTCGGCTTTGTTGCACTTGTTGTGTTTGTGGTTGTATTTCTGCTCAAGCGTAAAAAGAAGAAGTCAAACGGTGCAAAACGGCTGAGAGATGACTCGGCTGACGAAAATCAGAATAATTCGGGCGGTGATTCCGATGATTAAAAAAATACTTACGGGTGTGGCAATAGCAATGCTCGTTGTCGGAATAGGTCTTGTCGCATTCCCCACTATATCAAATTTTATCGGAACACAGATTTCAAACGGTGAGGCTGACGGCTTTGATACCCGTGTTGAAGAAGCTGAGGACGGCTCTTTTGAACAGGCGGTCAAGGACGGCAAGGTTGACGAAGAGGGTTACAAAATTGATAGGGACGGCAAGCGTACTTCCAAACAGCCCGTTGTTTTCAAGGCTGACCTCGACAGACTTTTCAATGACAGCGTTGCCTACAACAAAAAACTTGAAACGAACCAGTATGAAATGCTCCGCAACGATACCTATTCACAGGCTGCTGTCAATCTTGAGGATTACGGCATAACCGACGGCATTTACGGCTATGTTACCGCCGAAACAATAAATATGCGTCTGCCGATTTACCTCGGTGCGAACAGCTCAAATATGAGCTACGGTGCGGCACATATGAGTGCAACCTCATTGCCGATCGGCGGTAAGAATACAAACGCAGTCCTTGCAGGTCACACGGGATACATCGGTCGAATATTCTTTGACAACCTTCGAAACCTCAAAATCGGTGACAGGGTTTCAATCACAAATTATTGGGATACACTCAATTACAAGGTCGTTGAAACCAAAGTCAATAAGCCGAGCGAATCAGGCGACTGCTATTTGCAGAAGGACAGAGATTTGCTCACGATGTTTACCTGCATAAGTGACGGCAACGGCGGTTTTGACCGTTACTATGTAATATGTGAGCGTGTGTCATAATTTACAGCAGACTGCATCACGGTGCAGTCTGTTTTTTGTTTAAAGACCGATTGTTTAAAACAGAAATGACCGAGTATTTTGTCTGTCATTTATAATAGTTAATATTTGAAAAATACGCATATATTGCCGTAAATGCCGAATTTATTTTATAATTATTGACATAAGAAAAATAGATTGATAAACTTAGACAAGTATTAACAATTGAGAGGTATAATATGAAGTTGAATCTTCCGAAAAATCAAAAGTATTATTATTGGACTGTTATAGATTTGCTCGCTTCATCCGCAGGCAAGCATTACAAATATGAGTTCAATAATACAAGCGGTGAAGATGCAACTGTTTTGCAGAAATATGTTGTCGGTTCGGACAGATAAACAATAAAAACGGAGGATAAACAATGAAAAATATAATTAAAAAAATATCTGCAATCGCAATGTGCGGTGTGCTTACCGTCGGTTCGGTTCTTATGACAGGTGCGGTAAGCGAGTATGAAGATCGCAAGGACTTTGAAGTTACAGGTACAACGCAGAAAATCTCAAACAATCAGATTTTTGTGACAACAACGGGATACACTGAAAATACCGATAAAAATTTCGGTGCAAAGTTCCAAACAACCGAAGAAAAGGATTACGATATATGGTTTAAGGATTGTATCAACGCACCGAGATTTTTAAATCTTCCAAAGGGCGAAAAATTTGTAAAATATATGATGACGCAGGGGCACGGTTATTTCGGTAATGTTCAGACATTCTATCAGTTTGACAAAACAGGCGGTGAATATGTCAAGGTGAAAATTAAGCTTTCCGATTTTTCCCGTCTGTTCAATGAAAACGGAACAATGACTGCTGAGCTTAGCGACGGTTCTTACAAGGATTTTGATTTTACATACGAAGATTTCGGAACTGACAGCATCGGTGTTAATTGCTATGCGGAATCCGGCGTATATGCAACAAGCGGAGGTGCGGTAACCTCCTTTGCTCCCGATAAGGACGGCTATGCTGAAATATATGTTTCAAGACAGCTTGGCGTAGATACAAAAGTAATGTCATACCGCTATTGCAGACTTAAAGACGGAGCTCATTGTGATTACGGAATAATCGGAGATACTCTGGTCGGTTTAACTTGCGGTGATACGGATTTAAACGGATACATTTCTGTTACTGATGCAACGCTTGTTCAAAAATATGTTGTAGGTATTGAGGACTTTGACAAGCTTCAGCTCTTTAACAGCGATGTAAACGATGACGGTGAAATCAGTGTTGTTGACGCAACCTTGATTCAGAAACATATTGTCGGTTTGGATAGCTAAACAATATAAATAGGTGTAAACAATGAAAAATATAATTAAAAAATTAACTGCAATCGCAATGTGCGGTGTGCTTACCGTCGGTTCGGTTCTTATGACAGGTGCGGTAAGCGAGTATGAAGATCGCAAGGACTTTGAAGTTACAGGTACAACGCAGAAAATCTCAAACAATCAGCTTTTTGTTACAACAACGGGATATACCGAAAATACGGCAAAGAATTTCGGGGCAATGTTCATATCAACGGATTATCAAAAGTACAGCGTGATGTTTAAGGACTGTATTGATGCACCGAAGTTTGTAAATCTCCCGAAAAATCAGGAATTTACTCGCCATATGATAACAGCGGATAATCGTTATTTTGGTAATACGGGTATGAAATTCAATTATGATTCAACAGGCGGAGAATATGTTAAGATAAGGATTAAACTCTCCGACTATTTTCCTGATGTCTTTAATGATGATGGCACAATGACCGGAAAACTCAGCGATGGCACATACAAGAATTTTGACTTTACATATGAGGATTTCGGTACAGACAGCAGCGGCAAACCTTGCTATGCAACCTCGGGCGCATATTTTGTCAGCGGAGGTGCGGTAATATCTTTTGTCCCCGATAAGAACGGCTATGCGGAGTTGTATATTTCAAGACAGCTTGGCGAGGATACGGGCCTTATGGCTTATAAATATTGCAGACTTAAAAACGGCGCAGAGTGTAAAATAACGATTGGTGGCAAATTGAACTGCCTGACTTGCGGTGATGCATATCCAGACGGAAACATTACGGTTGGAGATGCAACATCTGTTCAGAAATATGTTGTAGGTATTGTAAAATTCGGCAAGACTCAGCTTTTTAACAGCGATGTAAACCATGACGGCGAAATCAGTGTTGTTGACGCAACCTTGATTCAGAAGTATATCGTTGGGTTGATTTAAACAAAAATAATGGTACAAATAATATTGAAAATTAAATGATATAAATGTTACAAAGTAACTGCAATTCTGTATCTCATTTATACAGTTTATTTTCATCATAAATTTTCTGTCATTACTTGGCGGGCGTCCAATGAAAGCCCCTACGGAATTGTGCGAACAATTACAATACTACGCTCGGGCATAATATGTTTTTTTACATTACAAACTGTCTTCCCGACATTAATTTTCCATTTTCAATTTTCAATTTTACATTTAATTAAACCTTTCGCTCGGGCATAATATGTTTTTTGATATTCACAAACTGTCTACACGAACATAAAAATTCGGCTCGCCGTTTACGGCTTTTCACCTGTCAAAAATTCAATACTTCTCTCAATTGAATCCTTGGAATTGCCCCAATCTTTGCCGTGGTTGCGGTAATCAAACATTGAGCAGAAATATGTTATATCTTCTTTTAGCGACAGCAGATATTTTTTTGTAAGACCTGCTGTTTCGGCATAGAACTGCGGTAAAAGCTTTGACGGCAGCTTACTCTTTTGGGTTGCAACATTCATAATAAAATCGTAGTGTTTAAAGCAGATAAACGGCTGTTCGTTGTACAGCTTATAAAACTCCTCTCCCTTTGCCCACTCAACAAAAATCGTGTCGCAAAAATGGTGCATATCCCACTCGATTCTGTCGCATACATAACACGAATCAAGTCGCTTTTTAATAACTTCAAGCTGTTTCTTATCAGGCTTGCCCTTCAGCTTTTTCGGCATATCGTTATCAATAATTTCCTGAAGATGACTTTCAAGAATAAGCGCATTCGGCAGTTTTTGTCCTTTTTCAAACATCTGCGAAAAATGGCGGTGACAAAAGCCTTTTTTGTTGGTTTCAATCCTGATATTAGGCTCCATCATCGCATCGCCCGTAATGAATTTTACATACTGCTCCTCAAGCATACTCTCCATTCTGCAAAACGGACAACCGCATTTCGGCATAAATATATCGTTAATCGGAATTGTGCAGATAGTTTCTTTCACAATAATCCTCCTTTTGAGTTAATGTAGTGGTTATAACACACCGTTTTCATCATATCAAAACATATGTGTTTAAACAAAATATTTCATCAAGGCTTGCGTTCAATGAGTTCCTGTCTGAAATACAGTCGGGACTGAAATCTGTTTTACAAACAAACTATCTTCCCGACATTCATTTTCCATTTTCAATTTTAAATAAAGTATATCATAATTTTCCCGAATGTGATATACTTTATTAAGAAAATTTCGGCGGTGAAAATCATGGAATGTATTGAACTCGACAACAAAATCAAAATAACCGATGTGCATGACCTTGACCTTGCGCAGACTCTCGACTGCGGTCAGAGCTTTCGTTGGAAACCGCAGGACGACGGTTCTTTTCACGGTGTTGCCTACGGCAAAAGCGTAACCGTGAGCCTTGACAAAACGGATATGTACATTGAAAATGCAACGGCTGACGATTTCAAAAACATCTGGTACAGTTACTTTGACTTTTCGCTTGATTACGGAAAAATCCGTGAAGAAATCAGCACAATACATCCCGTTCTGAACGAGGCGGCAAAGTACGCCCCGGGCATAAGAATTTTAAGGCAAGAGCCTTTTGAGGCACTCTGCACATTCATCATTTCGCAGAACAACAATATAAAGCGAATCAAGGGGATTGTTGAGCGTTTGTGTGAGAACTTCGGCACACGGCTTGATGACGGAGAATTTGCGTTCCCGACAGCCGAAACACTTGCAAAACTTTCGCCCGATGACCTTGCACCGCTGAGGGCAGGATTTCGCAACCGTTACATTATTGATGCGGCACAAAAGGTTGCAAACGGCGAGGTGAATCTTGACAGCTGTTTCACGCTTGGCTATGAAGACGCAAGAGCGGAGCTTATGAAAATTACGGGCGTCGGCAAAAAGGTTGCCGACTGCACACTTCTTTTCGGTATGCACAGAATTGAGGCTTTTCCGATTGATGTGTGGATGAAACGGGCAATGGAAAAGCTGTTCCCGAATATGAACGGTGACGATTTCGGTCAGTACGCAGGCATCGCCCAGCAGTACATTTTTCACTACAGCCGAATGCACCCGGAACTGTTTTAACGGTGTACCACCGTAATGTTAAGGTTTAATTGTAGCGGCGG
>ENA-OOZQ01001123-OOZQ01001123.1-human-gut-metagenome-genome-assembly--contig:-NODE-1123-length-17416-cov-5.716030_pt1 | contig 17416 bp, 13 predicted proteins | sample MGYA00241188_ERZ501399 | MGnify/ENA primary metagenome ERZ501399 (study PRJEB25962, sample SAMEA2042658) | human gut metagenome | biome: human gut; feature: human-associated habitat; material: faeces... | reverse complement strand
TGCTCTGACGCTCCAAAACCGACAAACAGCAGTGAGCCGAATAATAACAGCGGCAGCGGCTTCAATAAGGAAGGAGAAAACTAAGCTATGGGAGTAGTACCGAAAAAAACTAAAGCGGAGCAGCGTATATTTAGACACATAAACCTTACCAAAATAGTTGGCTTTATAGTTACTCTTTTGGTAGCCTCGCAGTTATCAGGAATGTTGGTCAGCTCTAAGCTGGGCATTCCTTTTATCATATTCTGTGGCGCAGTGTTTATTATTATGAGTGGCAAAAGCCCCTCTGACCCCTGCAAATGCTTTGCAGAGGCTTGGCTTGAGTGGCTCAGCTTTCTTATGACAAATAAAACGCTGCATAAGCACAAGGAAGGAGAACAAAATAATGAAAAAGAAGTCATCGACATTGAAAAGTAAAATCGAAACTTCCAAAGGCTTTGCGAGAGAAAAAAAGACCAAAAAGCTGAAAGATGATCCGTCAAGCATAATGTCACGTCTGTCATTTGAAAGCATACATAACGGAATAGTCGAGCTGAAAGTAAAAGGCAAGCCGCTCAAAATGGGCGTGCTTGCAGTATCGGGAATGGATATATTTGACCTTAATGACTATGACCGCAACACTGTTTTCAATAATTTTGCGAAAGCAACATTATCCATAGGCACAGGTCACAAGTATGTTTTCACATCAAAAACGCCATATCTTGCTAATCAAAAAGCTTTTATAAAATACAAAAGTCAGCAGAGCATAAACAGATATTCCGAATATCTGCTCAATGAACAGTACGAGCTGTTTGACAGCTTTGAGAGCAGCCATTTTGACAGAATGGCGTATCTTTTCATATACTCCGATGACGAGAAGAAAATCTATAACGGTGCACAACGTTTTATCAGCCATATGCGAGATATAGACGTATCGTGGTGTTCCGATGATGAAATAATCGTCACGCTTAACAAGCTTATCTGTCTGAATACAGAAAATCAGCAGCTATCTGAAAAAGGCAGCCTGAATGAGATTATTTTACCTGAGAAGATAACTTTTCGACCTAATTACTACAAAGTAAATGATGTATATGCACAGACGATAGTTGTTTATGATTATGCAGCGGAAATCGATGACCTCAAGCTGGCTCAAATGGTAATACAATCTGATGATACCATAGTATGGGATATAAGCATATCTGAAAAGGATAAAGTCATAGATGAGATAAGTGCATCCCTGCGTGAGTTAGAGTCACGAGGAGGAATTATTCAAGATGCTGCCGATAAGATAGATACAAATACCGAGTATCAAAAGCTTGAGATCATTTATCAGAACATAAAAAACGGCAATGAGCAGATATATTATGTTACGCTCAGGTACATTCTGAAAGACGCCTCACTTAGCTCCTTGAGCAAGCGTTCAAAAGAGCTAATCCATGAGCTGCAGCTCAGTGGTCTGTCTGCGTATATACCGACAAATACCACACAGCATGAGTTTCTTTCTGTTATCGATGATAAAAGCAACACTATTCAGACACCGTTTCCTGTTTTTGATACACTGTCAAGGCAGTTTCCTTTCTATTATCAGTCACATATCGATGATACAGGACTTTTCTTTGGATTCACGGAAACAGGCGGTTTGAATATTCTAAACACGTTTAAAAGGACAAAGACCCGTAACTCATTCGATCTGCTTGCGTTTGGTCTGAAGGGCGGCGGAAAATCAGTTACTTTCAAATCAATGCTTGAGGATCAGCTGCTTTTGGGCAATAAAGTAATGGTACTCGATATCGAAAGTGAATATCAGCCTATGGCTAAAGTTTACGGCGGACAGACAATAAAAATCAACAGCAGCTCAAAAATAAATCCCCTTCAAATATGCAAGGTAGTCGATGCAAGAGTTGATGATGAAATCTCACCTGAGGACGAGGCAAGAGAGAATTTTGCCACAGAGATGTCACGAATACGCACATTTATGTCTATGTATATACCTGAAATAGATATGTATACTATGGAAATCTTCATGGATCTTGTGACAGAATGTCTATCTGACAAGGGCATTTTCCCCGAAACAGATATAACACTTTTTGAGCCTGATAAGTTTCCCTGCTTTACCGATGTGAACAACAAAGTCACTGAAAAGCTGTCACAAACGGATTCACTGCCTAAAAGAAAATATGACGCATACTGTAATATACAAGTATACATAAAGCAGCTTTGTGGCAAGGGTGCATACGCCGGTATGTTTGACGGAGTAACGAACATTGATGTAAAAAGCAACGATCTTATCATCTTCGATGTTAAGAGCATCAGTGAAATGGCTGACAATGTTTATAACGCACAGTTGTTCAACATACTCACTATAATGTGGGCTACCATATGCAAAAACATAGGATATAATCAAAACGTTATCAATCCATGGGATATGCGAAACGTTGTGTGCCTTATTGATGAAGCACACCGTTTCATTTCCGTAAAATACCCTCAGGTAACGGAGTTTATAGAAAAACTATGTCGCCGTACACGAAAATATTTTGCAGGGCTATGGTTCGCAACGCAGTCGATACTTGACTTTATCCCAGACGGAAATCTTGCGGCAGCTGGCTCAATCAAGGTTATTTTCTCACTTGTCCAGTACAAAATGATACTCAAACAATCGCCGGAAAGCATTGAAATTCTTCATCAAGCCTTTCCTCGTTTTTCATATGCAGAGCTCAGAGAAAGCACAGCATTTGAACCGGGACAAATGCTTTTGTCGTTGGACTCGGACAGAGATAAGCTCCATTGCAGAAGAATAGTCGGAGCAAGACAGCTATTGTATATGGGCAATGCTCAGGACAGGATCGAGATCATACACAACTGCTTTTCTCATTATTATAATGAGCACACTAAGCAGGAATACGGTCTTATGCTGAGAAAAATGGACGCTGATTATTTCAGAAAATGCTTTCTTGCAGAAACATATTCTTACCTAAAAATCGAACAGCACATAAGCCAATATATCGACACTGTGATCATTCAAATGGTTGATAATATTATAAAAGAACTTCTTCAGGCAGCTGGAACGGAGGCGACAAAATGAAAGTAGTAAGTCCAAAAGCGAGCAGTAAGATATATAAGATATTCACTATTGTTACTGCTGTTCTGGCTGTTTTGTTTCTCACATCCAACAGTTGGATAGCCTCACTTACATACAAAAGCAAAAGCAACGGCTATAACAAAACAATGTCACTTAACGGCTATAATATCAAGGTGACAGACGCAGCGTATTACGACAATGTATGCGAATTTGTCATAAAGTGCCGCCTTTCAGGGTCTGACACTGGAGCTACATATCCTGAGGTTACGGCTGTAAATTTTGACGACGACCTTACAGATCATAAGTTCACAGCAGGCAATAAGTATGACGATTATTCAAGAAAGATCACAGTAAAAAATCCGCCGTCGAATTTCAAAATAATGCGTGTGGTTATTAAAACTTCTATGCCTGACACAAAATATGATGACGCATATGACGAGTTTGGTGAGAAGATACCGGCGCACACCGAAAAAGGGAAAACTATCACACTTAGAGTAACTATAGACAGAAAAGATATGCAGACCCACGCCGTGAAAATAGTTCCGGGGTACTCTGAGGAAAGCTCAAATGCGAACACAACAAGCAGTTTATACAACTCTGAAACATCTAAAATCACGAGCCAACAAGCTGTAGCAGTGACAACACAAGCTACAGCACCAACCACACATGATCTGAGTGAAAAGGCTGCCGAAGCATCTCAAACGAGCAGGACTACCACGGAGAAACGACAGCCTGCAACAGCAGAAATGAACACGCAGCCTGCCGAAACAAGGGATTGCAATGAGCCTGCATATGCGCCGCCGCAGACCACCGGCACGACACATAAAGAGCCTGCATATGCACCACCGCAAACCACAGCAGCAACACATAATGAGCCTGCACAAGCTGAAACCACCACAACACAGGCAAGGGTATATTCCATAAAACTCACAACAGAATTTGAGTACAATGACGTTCAGATCAAGATAGGCGAGCACACTCAGCTTCGTGCAGAAGTCAAACCCGATAACGCCGTAAATAAAAACGTAAAATGGGAAAGCAACCGTCCAGACATAGCAACAGTCGACAGTAATGGAAGGGTCACAGCAGTTGCAAAAGGCAAAGCTATCATATCCGCAGTAACAGAAGATAAGGGCTTGCAGGCAAGCTGTATGGTGACCGTCAAGGAATAGAAAAGAGGTAATAAAAATGCTATTTAACAACTCGTCAAATAAAATAAGAATCATAGGATTCTTGGTTTCAGAAGTAAAAATCATCAATGCCTATGCAATAGAATTTCTTATAGCCGTACCGAGAAAAGTCAAAAAAGGAGAGCAAGGATTTAATGATGTTTTCACTGTATATGCCAACGAGGCAAGCACGATCTCCTTTGCAAAAAATCATTTGCACAAAGGCTGTGTAGTAGTTGTAAAGGGAGAACTGAGGACCTTTACGGACAAATCAGTGAAGATATGCAGCAGTGATATAACCATTTCGTCACAGAACAAGTGAGGTGAAAACGTTGGAGAATATTCTTTTTGAATACCCGGTACGAGAAGAAAACGGTTCATTAGATGAAGAATTTCAGGTGTTAAAAAAGCAGCTAACAAAGCTTAAATATGCCGTGATGATATCATCTTTTTGTGCATTGACAATGTATTTTTTATCTGCATTTTTTGCAAAAGCAGAACTGATTTTTTATTTTCTGACAGCACTTTTTGTGTTTGTCGCAATGATAACAGGCAAGATTTTTGTGCGGTATCCTAAGCATCTTTTGCACATAAAAGCTACAGAAAATGAACTGCAGCTTGCTTACTATAAAGACAAAAAAAGCACACACACCTTTACATATAGTGAAATAGAAGAAATACATTTTGCAGATAAAAGTTATACGGCTGTCTGTATTAAACGTGAGGGCAGAAAGCCGATATTGTTCGAGCTGAATAAGGATACACCTGAGCAGGGCTTTTTCCTTTTTACTATTCAGAAAATACTGCCTGCTGTTTGCAAAACAAACAGCAAAGAGATAGCAAAAAAATATGGTGATGAAGCTGATTATTACAACAGAATTTACGAGGGGAATAATTAAAAATGGATATAAAAATAAGAAATATCTCTCCACAGGTCATAAGCGAGATAGACAAAATAGCCAAACAAGAGGGTGTTTCGCAAAACACCCTTTATAATAAAATCATTTCTGACTATGTCAAATGCAATGACGATTTTCTTATAAACATACTTCCTGCTATCGTTCGTGCGCTTGTAAACAGCGAGCTTGAACGCTTATCTGAGGGAGCAAAAACAACGATAAATAATGTGTATATTGCAGCACAAAAAATGATGAAAACAACAGAAAAAATTGATAATCTGCTTACAGAAACGCTTAAAAATTCAACAGAAAACTCAATTACAAATGATGAAATTTTGAGAATACTCGAAATTTCAGACAAAGATAATTCATAAATAGGGCGGTTTTGTTTACACAACAGAAATATATACAGATTATTACAGTGGCAAAAGTATATACTTTGGATATATTCTTACATAATAAGGGATATTTAATATATCCAAAAGATATATCGACCAAAAAAGCGGATATAAAAAGGATATATAATTGAAATGTCTACCAAAAAACGTATATCAAAAAGATATACTTATAAGTTGCATGGGGGTCATGGCAGCACACTTTAAACCTCGGTTTTACCGAGGTTTACAAACGGCGTGGGGGTCACGCCTTTATGCTCTTGAGCAACCGATTTTAACTTAGAGTAATAGAAATTAAATTCAAAATCAGAAAAGGACTGATAAAAATGCCTGTAAAAAAATTAATTACACTTACAGAGGAAAATTTTCAAAAACTGCAAGAGATACAACGCTTGCGAGGAATTACAACAACGAGCGGCTGCGTGACGGCATTGATAAATGACGCATACAATAGTGACCACGATAAAACCGCCGATGATACACAGCTGAGAGAGATCGCAGCAAGTGTAGATAAGCTGCTGATGATCGCACGAGAAAGCGAGAGTATGATATATCAGGAGCGTGACGGAATCAACACACTCCTGCATTTTTACGAGGTGCAGGAATATCAATCGGCAGACAAGCGACTGACAGACAGCAAGCCCCACGATGTGCTTAATAAGTCTGCTGAAAATTATCAGCAACTTGTGCACCGGCGATCACTCGACAAAGGTGTTTCGGCACTGCAGGATCAAGGCAATGAGGAGAATGACACTGAATGACCCCAAATATATTTCATAAATGCAAATTCGTGTACAGCTGGCGTATAAGCGGTGACGGCGGCACTGTGCTGTTTGACTTTCTCAGTTATATGCTGCGTCCAGAGGCGTTCGAGCCCAGCAAGCACGCTGATGAAATGGAATATGTATATTCGGAGTTCATACCAAACGAAAAGAGTCAGGCGAAGGATATAAAAAAAGAACGATCCTATGGAGCGTTTACAAGCACTAAAGATAATTTGACCGCCGCTGATCTGGATAAGATACGGCAGCAGGAACGAGCAAGCCGTTCAGAGGGCTGCCCTAAGTATGCAGGTGTTATATCATTTGATAATGCATATCTGCGAGAAAATGGTTTCATTGTAGGGAATCAGCTAGACAGACAAGCACTTGTGGATGCTGCACGAAAAGGCATTAACGCTATGATAGATAAGACACAAAAGCTTGATGCAAGCAACTGTTACTGGGTAGGTGCGATCCATGTAAACACAGGCAACGTACACATACACTATCAGCTTGTGGAATATCACCGGCTTGAAGACAGACGCATTACATACAAGAACAGAGGTCAGGACGATTTTGAGCAGGCAGCATTAGACGAACTAAAAAGAGTAATGACACACTGCATTGACAAGAGCATAGCAGCACAAGAGCTTACAAGATTTCAAAGAGATGTACTTGCTCCGAGCATCAAAAGTGAATTTGCAGGAAGTATTCAAAAAATAAATGCACTTATCGACAAGCTTCCTGATGACCTAAAAAACAGCGGCAATCAGTGGCGGTATGCAAAACAAAGTAAACCCATAAAAAACGAAATTCAAAGCTGCATACGGTCTGTAATATCTGAAAATACCACATTGAGTATTATGTTCGACACATATCTCCATAAGCTTGACGAAATACAAGCAACGTTGTTTCGCAAAAGGTACGGACAAAATTCAAGGTGGGCAAATTATAAAGAAAACGAGCTTAATGGCAAAAACGGAGACGGCAAAGACGGATTTTATTCACGAGTCGGCAATTCGTTTCTGAACATCTGCCGAGAATACTATATGACAAAGGACAAGAACATACAGATCGACAACAACATCCCAGAGCCGAAAACGTATCTGTCTGAAAAAGAAAGCGAAGGCTTTTCTGAGAAAAATGAGCCTGACTACAACAACGGTATTTCCTCGCAGAAATCAAAAGTGTATCTGTCTGAAAATAAAAAAGATGATTTAGAGGATGCTATGCCTTATGACTCTTTAGAAAACTCTGATATCCCTGATGATTTGGAAATGTACCTATCTTCAAGAAATTATGATGAGTTGTATGAACCAAATGCTCCTGACTACAGCACGGATATTTTTCCGCAAGAGCCTGAAGCGTATCTGTCTGAAAATGATAAAAGCGATCAGGCAGTGGAACGTCTACGCATAGATTGGAGCAAGAACTATAAGCTTGCTCTCGACTATATGTACGGAAATGAACAGAACAAATCAGCAGTCATAAAGAAAGACCCCGAAAAAGCTTTTGAAATACTCTCAGTAGAAAGCAAAAGCGGAAATATTCTCGCAACATATGACATAGGCAAGCTTTATGACAGCCAAATGCTAAAATCCAATGACGGCGATACATTAAGTCAGCAATATTACAGCAAAGCCTTTGTGGATTTTCACAAGCTGCTGTCCATAGTAAGCATGAGTGATGACAAACGTGATAATTGGACAAAGTCCTATCTCAACTATCGTATAGGTAAAATGTATGAATATGGGCTTGGCGTTACTCAGGACTATAGCTCAGCCATAGAGCATTATAAGCTGTCTGAAAATAAATATGCTTATTTTGCTCTCGGAAACATATACAAATACGGCTCTGGTGTTGAAACAGACTATGCCAAAGCATTTGACTATTATATGCGCTCACTAAGCAGCAAAGGCGGAATGCCCTTCGCAAGTTATGCCGTAGGACAAGCTTATGAACTGGGTCAAGGAGTAGAAAAAGACCTATCAAGTGCGCATAATTTTTACGCTGAAGCTTTAACAGGTTTAGAGAAAGTATTCACTAAAAACCATGACGATAATATCAGCTACAAGATAGGTATGATGTATCTGAATGGCAAAGGAACGGATATAGACCTTGAATGTGCTGAAAAATATCTGCTGCTCTCGGCGGACTCCAATAACTATAAAGCACAATATATGCTCGGTAAGCTCTATCAGAGCGACAGCAAAAAAGATCTTCAAAAGGCTGAAAAAGTCCTGATAAAGGGTGCTGAAAACGCTCAGGATAAAACAGGATTGTGTGAATATAGTCTTGGCAAGCTGTATCTTTCACAAGAGAGATATGACAAGGCGGCATCATACTTAGAACGTTCAGCAGCAAAAGATAATTACTATGCAGCATACACTCTCGGAAAACTCTATCAGGAGCAATTTAACGATAATACCCAGGCTGAGAAATACCTTCTTCAAGCTGCCGATCACAAAGACGATACTATGGGTATAGCAGCTTATCGCCTCGGCAAGCTGTATCTGTCTGAAAATAACAGACGAAAAGCATTGCAGTATTTCACGAATGCCGCTGACAAAGATAGCATACCTGGAATGTATGCTGCAGGGAAAATTCTTCTTGATAGCAGAAAATCAACAGAAGTTTCAAAAGGAATACGCTACCTTTCATCAGCCGCCGATAAGGACTTTGAGCCTGCGATATACACTCTGGGCAAATATTATAGCTCATTCAATAATACAAAAGCTAAAGAATACCTTAAGCGTTCTGCGTTTGAATACAACGATCCAAATGCACAGTATATTCTTGGAAAAGTGTATCTGTCTGAAAATAAAAACGAAATGGCTGAAAAGTGCTTCCGTCAGTGCGCTTTAAACGGCAACAACAGTGGACAGCTCGCTTATGGTTTAATGCTGCTTCGTGACGGTCAAAAGAAAGCAGCATATCAATGGCTGAGAAAGTCAGCACGCTCAGGCAATGACATTGCTAAAAAGATAATAAGCGGTAAAAAAGCGGATATACCATTTGAGGTCAGACTTGCAGGCTGTATGCAGGCGCAGAGGACACTTCTTCATAAATCATCAAGTATGCTGCGCAACGCCCTTAAATCTGAAGAAGCAAAAACCGCACGTCTTATGAGAGAATTTGAGATCGAGCAGGAAATGGCGAAAGCAAAAGAACAATATCATAGCATATAAAGGGGAACTAATATGGATCTTGAAAAACTTAAGCGCATAAAAAATCTTATCATCGCAAAAATTCTTTTTGTATTTGGCTGGATCTATGATCTTGCTATGCGTATTTTAAATGCGGTGAATAAAACACCTATTGAAAAAGACAAAGACCGCCGAAATGTCAGAATAAAACAATTTGCAATAGCTACATCGATACTATATGTGATCTTTAACAGCATTTTTATTTACATCTTTAAAAGTATGCGCAGGGTAAGCCTTAACGGACGCTCTGGTGAATACACAAGCACTCACTTTATGCCGTGGAACATCATTGTTCCGTCAGGATTTATGATGTTCATTTTTGAGATTATCCTGGCAATGGTAGTAGGATTGTGTATAACAGTAAAGCTCCATACTCTGTGGCGTATGAAGAATGACAGCAAGGACATCAAGGGTGATAATAAATTCATGGAAGATAATGAGCTTCTTGAACACTTTCAGGCAGTCCCTATGGATAATATAAAGTCAGCGGAACAAGCAGGTATGCTCATTGGCGAAAGCAATGGTATGTACTATGTTGAAACTGGTACATACAACACAATGATAGTAGGCGCTCCTCGTTCAGGTAAAGGCGAATGCTATGTGCTGCCAAGTATGCGGCTTATGGCTAACTCAAAAAATAAGCCCTCGCTTATCATAAACGATATGAAAGGCGAGTTGCTTGAACTGACATATAAAGATTTTGCAAATAACGGATATAAGATAGTCACTCTTAATCTTATCGATACGGACCGATCTGATTGTTGGAATCCTCTACAACTTATCATTGACGAATATCTCGCTGCAAAACGGAGCGGAAGCAACGATCTTTCACAAACCTCTAAGCTTGTCAGCTCGTTTGCCCACTGTCTTACAGACGATGTACAAAGTGAAGCAATATGGACAGACTCTGCAAGGTCACTTTTAAGCGCCCTGATATACTATTTTCTTGATAAAGGCTATGAAAAAGGTGATATGTCAAACGTTAATATGTACAGCATAACAACATTCTTTACTGAATTTGGCGTATACAATACGGTGATCGAGGACGAAAGCGGCAATAAGAAAATGGTCAATGCTCTCGATGAGCTGTTCAATGCGCTGCCTGTGGGCTGTCTTGCAAGAACATCCTATTCAACGTCAAAGTTCTCCCAGGGCGATACACGTTCTTCAATATACACTGTTCTCTCCGCAGACCTTGAGATATTCATGACGGATATGGGCGTTCAAAAGCTGACATCTAAAAATGAAATAAACTTTGCTGACCTTATCAATGAAGATCAGCCTTGCATAATATATATGCTCGTTCCATATGAGGAAAAATCACGATACGTTATCGCCTCGATGTTCGCAGATCAGTCATTTTTGTACCTCGCAAAACAGGCAAGAAAGTATCCGGGAGGAAAGCTGCCAAGGAAAATAGAGTATATGTATGACGAATTTGGACAAATGACTAAGCTGCCTGACCTCAGCAGTAAGATGAATGCCTCACCCGGAGCTAACATTCTTTTCAATCTATTTCTTCAGGACTACGGACAGCTTAAGAAATATGAAAAAGAAGAAGAAGGCATCAAAGGCGGCTGTAACATTCAGATATACATATTATCTCTTAATGGTAATACAAACAAAGCATTTTCTGAAATGATAGGAAATGAAACAGTAAACTATTTGACCTTCAGCGGAAGCCTGTATGGATTTTTAGATCACCAAGGTGAACGAGTTGACAGCAAGGCGCTGCTCGATACAACACAGCTCTCAAAGCTGCCGTTCGGCACTGCTATTGTCAAAAAAATGCGATGTGAACCAATAAAGACCAATATTACGCCATATCATCTGCTACCTAACAAAATGCCACGCATACCTATAGACGAGCTGCCGATAAAATCTCGCAACATTGACCTTTCCGCAGCAATGTATCCATATGACGAGCTTTGGGACAGTCTGGGCGTAATAGGTTATCAATACAGATTAGACAGCCTCAAAAAGACTGCTGAACGTGCTATGAATGACTACTATATGCAGCTAGGCAAGATAGACCAAATAAAGTCAGACGGCAGCACTGTGTCCGAAAGTATGTATAAGGCTGCACTTGAACTTGAGAAAAATGCCGGTGCGGCTCAACGGCAAGTCATAGAATATCAGCAACAGGTACAAAAGCTCAATGAGTTTCGTGCAAACGAGGCACGAAAGATCTTTGCAGAGGCATATGGAACAAGCGGCTCAAACGAAGAAGATGATTACACCGATCAGGACGAGCTCTATTTCCCAGGAGAATACCCGGACGATGGTCCGTATGTCGATATCACCGCCCTGCTATATAAGATCAACGGACTTGTAGGAAGCGAGCTTGGAGGATTTCTTTCAGATCAGAACTATGCCGCTGCAAGGGGCTACATAAAGAAAATACAGAAACGTCCTGATATACGCAGCAATTTTGTTGTCGATGAATGGGCGGCACTGGAACAATACATTAACAATGAGGAATTGAAAAATGCGAATACCTAACAGCTTTGTTACACGTTTTACACAGGCATCAGACTTGAAACTTGCCTGTGTATTCTATAGTCTTATCCACAAGAATACAAAAAGAAATCTGCTTGGCTATGAGATCACAGTCAAGCAGACAACTCTTGTGTCACTATGCGGCTTTTCAGTATCCACTGTTAAGCGTGCGGCAAGCTCACTGCTCAAGAGTGGATTTATCAAGTCCCAGAAGCGCCAAACAAATGCTCCTGGAAAGCTTGGCACATATACATACACTATTGAAGCCGTATCTACAGCTTCTAAATATTTCACCATGGATAAAAAGCTTATGAGCAGATTGAATGGAAATGAATTCAGAGTGTATATAATGTGCTGTAAGCTGGCTGACAGCTCGCACATGAGCTTTTTCCAAAGCTATAATGATCTATCTCAGCTTCTGGGCATGAGCCGTCAGGACGTTCTCAGGACGATAGAAAAGCTTGTAAAAGGTAAGTTCATTCGTAAAAAGAAAATCAGAACTCGTGTAGGTGATTTTACAGACAACACATATACTGTCTGCATATATGTTCCTCACAGCAGAATAAAAAAAGCCCCCCGCCGCTCAAGCAGGAGGCAGAGCATTCATTGTTATACAATGAACACAACCATCAAAAACACAAGTTCATTGTATAACAAAAAATCGGATTTGTCAATAGGTTTTAAGAAAAAAATTCGGCTTTCGGAGATTTTTTTCTTAAAAAGGGGTAGTGGGTAAAATGAACTGTCTATAACTGACCCATTCTTGATTATCTGTCTGAAAACAGATATTTGATGTTTCTGTATCTATACTTGAATTATTTTTTTTAGAATATGCACGCTTTTTATCAAATTTTGCCTTCTTTTTCAGACAGATATTGCTTTGCTGCTGTAAAAATCTCTGCTTTTGTTGTAATATATTATATATTCTAAAAACAAAGGGGATCATTATGACAACTATCGAAGAATTAATCAGCGAAAAGAAAGAGCTTGAAAGGCTTGTGGTAAAGCTTGCTGCGGAAAATCAGCAGCTCAAAGACGAGATTTCTGAGAAAAAGGCAAATGACATTCTGTTTGCAGATCTGATCGAGCAATGGCTCAAAAGCCGAAAGATGGCGGTAAAAATCAACACCTATGAGGCATATCGTTCACAGGTGTATGTGCACATCGTGCCATACTTTCGCAGCAAGAATACAATGCTTTCACAGCTCACGCCCGGTATGCTTGAGGAATATTATCTAGTCAAATACAACGCCGGTCTATCGGGCTTAACGATACGCAAACATCACTCGAACATCAAAATGGCACTTAGATATGCGGTCAAGAACGGTTTGACAGACCACAATGCAGCCTTGCTTGCGGAGCTTCCCTGCACTGACCGTTACTGTGGGAATTTCATAAGTACAGATCAATTTGAAATAATTCTTAACAAGGTCAAAAATACTGACCTCTACACGCCTGTGTTTCTAGCAGGAACTATGGGACTCAGACGCAGCGAGGTTCTGGGACTGCGTTGGTCAGACATAAACTTTGAAACGCAGACTATGTGCATACAGCATACTGTAGTCAAATGCATTAAAGATCACAAGATAACTTTGGTGTTTTCAGACGTTCCAAAAACCAGAGCAAGCCGCAGAACCTTGCCTCTCCCCTCAGGCGTGCTCAGATACCTCAAGGAGCTTAGGCGCAGGCAGTGCGATAACTACACGGCTCATCGTGACAAATATTCACGAGAATATCTTAAATACATATGCGTTGACGATATGGGGCTGATCGTCAAGCCCGACGATCTGTCTGTTGGTTTCGGCAGGATAATGGCAGAAATGAATTTCCGCTGCCGTTTCCACGATCTTCGCCACACCTGTGCGTCACTGCTTGTTCAGCACGGCGTTGAGCTAAAGTCCGTGTCGATCTGGCTCGGTCACAGCAGCATAGCTGTCACCAGCGATATATACACGCACCTTACATATCGTGAAAAGCTGAAAGTCGCTGAAACGATCGATGAGTATATGAAAGATGTCAATGTGTCACCGTGACACATTAGATAAGCGGCTTAGTTTCAATACGTGTTGACAAAACACGTACAATGTGATATGATAATTATAGGATATATTCAATATCGAAAGAAGAATAATATGACAAATTTCAATGATTTTCTTAATGCACAACTAACTGTTCCTGAGCTTAAGGCAGAATACAATTCTATAGAGCCTGAATTTGCAGTAGTTCAAGCGTTAATTGACGTCCGTAAAAAGAAAGGTATAACTCAGCAGCAACTTGCCCACCTTTCAGGTATTGCACAAGGTGATATAAGCAAAATTGAAAATGGAAATGCAAACCCGTCTATAAAAACACTTCAAAGGCTTGCCGCTGCTATGGATAAAAAACTTAAAATTGAATTTGTATAAAATAAAAATCCTTGGTGTGTCACAATGACACACTGTCTAGTGACACAAAAACGGAGTGATTTTAATGTCCAAAAATAAACTTGTTTCTCCTGTTCTCAAATGGGTGGGAGGAAAAAGGCAGCTGTTGCCCTCTATAAAGCTCATGCTACCTAAAAGGATAACCTCGTATTGTGAGCCTTTTGTTGGTGGCGGTGCTGTTTTGTTTGATCTGCAGCCTAAAAAAGCAATAGTCAACGACATTAACATCGATCTCATTCATGTATATACTGTTATAAGAGATGATGTTGACGCTCTTATCGAAATACTTGAAACCTATCCGAATGAGGAAAGTTTCTACTATGAGCTTCGTAATATTGATCGTGATAAATCAAAATACGATAGGCTTAGTGACATCGAAAAAGCGGCAAGGGTTATTTTTCTCAATAAAACTTGTTATAATGGTTTATATCGTGTAAACAATGCAGGAGAATTTAATAGTCCTTTTGGAAAATACAAAAATCCAAATATCGTTAATGCTCCTGTTTTGAAAGCCGTAAGTAATTATTTTAACTCTGCTGAGATAACATTCAGTTCAAACGATTTTGCATTATCACTTGAACAAGTACGGAGAGGAACGTTCGTATATCTTGATCCGCCATATGATCCAATATCAGATACCTCTAGCTTTACTGGTTATTCAAAAGGCGGTTTTAGCAGAGAACAGCAGATTAAACTTCGTGAGTGCTGTGATATGCTTAATGAACGTGGTGTAAAATTCATGTTGTCAAATTCTTCAACTGAATTTATAAGAGAACAATATTCTGATTATCATATAACAACTGTACAAGCCAAAAGGGCAATCAACTCAGTTGCAAGCAAACGTGGAGATGTTGATGAGGTAATAATAACAAACTATGAATGACACAGATAAACTTGAACATGAAACCAGGAATGACGCAGCATGGCATTTATTATTTGAAAAATACGATATTCTACATCAAATAGAACAAGAAGGGTGTTTTCAAATATCTGCTACACAAATTAAAGAGTTTCGTGAGCCACGGTTAATGGCAAAATTTGATCACATTATCAATTTGCCTAAATTATTCAAACAAAATAAGCTCTCCATACTTCCTATTACTCGTGGTGATTATATCATTTCTCATTTTGATGCGTATCATAAATTCGAGCCTATGTCACCCGAAGTAACAAGAATAAGCTTACCATACTACATTCAAAGTTTAGATGTAGACTCTATCACCAGTGAAGCAGTTGCTTTAAATTGTGCTTATGTGTCGGGCATAATAGCAGACTTTCTAGAAGATGAGCAACTTGTTCCAACTGTAAGTGGCAGAATGGGATCTGGTAACTTCAATTTTGAGATCAAAGATGTTCTATGCAATGACAAAAGAAACATTGAAGTACATAATTCTCAAATAGAGATAGATGCAGGATATGAGGGATTACAAAAGCTTGCACTAATTGAGGCAAAGCGAGATTTGTCGAAAGATTTTCTTGTAAGACAGCTCTACTACCCTTTCAGGACGTGGAAAGATCGTGTAAACAAAGATGTCAAACCAATTTTCCTTGTGTATTCCAATGGCATATTTCATTTATATGAATATCAATTTTCTGATCCAATGGAATATAGTTCACTGACACTTGTCAAGCAGAAAAATTATTCTGTGGAGGAAGATATGACTATTACATCTGAGGAAATCAATCAATTACTTGACAGTGTACCGATAATTGATGAGCCTGAAATATCATTTCCACAAGCAGACAGTTTTGAACGAGTAATAAATCTATGCGAATTATTAAACGAACACCCTATGACAAAAGATAATATTACAATTAATTACGCATTTGACGAAAGGCAAACAAATTATTATACCGACGCTGCTCGCTATCTTGGGTTAGTTGACAAGCAAAGGAATGATAGCATTACATTTTTCTTAACGTCAAAAGGAAAAAACATTTTAAAACTCAGCTACAAACAAAGGCAATTAGCTTTTTGTGAAGCTATATTATCACATAAGGTTTTTTCAGAAACTCTTAATTTATGGTTTAGTCAGGGAGAAATCAACAAGCATGAAATTGTTGCAATAATGAAACAGTGTAACCTATATAAAGTGAAAAGTGACGAAACATATTATCGTAGGGCTTCAACAATTAGAAGTTGGCTTGAATGGATCGTGGAATTATTATAACGAAAATACCCCTAGTGTGTCACGGTGACACACTAGGGGTCATTTTGCATTTATATATAAAAGATATATTTCCCACCATTAATTTCCGCAAAAGTATTGACAAATTGACAAAATGGTGGTATAATTAATATACAGAGGAAATTTAGAGGGCATAAAAAATTGCACCCTCTAAGGCTTATAAACTCCGCCAAGAATTTATAAGCCCAGCAGCACAGATGTCACAGCAACTGTGGAGCTTTCAGAGAATGCTATCCTCGTGCTCTATTATAGCACGTTGGAAATAGATTGTCAAGGGCTTTTCACGATGTCAAACATCTGGAAAGCTCTTTTTGCTTTTAGCTGCTGATTCAACTCATCAAAAATGCAGCTTGAAAATCAAATATCGTAAGTCCTCAAATAAGATTGAGATGAGGTCAACTGATGTGAAACACAAGCACAACAAGACATTGAGTTGTCTTTAAGTCGCTTTGAGCCATGACGTTCGTTACTGTTCAATCACGCCGATCAGGCATTCTTGACATTTCAGAACATGAACACGAGCTAGCCAGTAACAGTTAAGCTAACTGCAAGCCTATGTGCCGACGCCACTATGAATTAACATCAGATGATTCGCTTAAGCTCCACAATGTGCAGCTGCCTTGACAAGGTCTAAGAGCGAAACGAAACAAATGTCACAAAACATATCCTAGCTTGTTACTACAAGCTTTCATATATGCTCAGCAAGGATACTTAAAGATACTTGCTGAGGAAAGTCCACGCTTTTTATACACTGTGGATTTTCCTTTGTGAGTATCAAAAATGATTGGTGCGCCAGAAGGGACTCGAACCCCCGACCTAC
>ENA-OOZQ01001120-OOZQ01001120.1-human-gut-metagenome-genome-assembly--contig:-NODE-1120-length-17484-cov-3.883011_pt1 | contig 17484 bp, 17 predicted proteins | sample MGYA00241188_ERZ501399 | MGnify/ENA primary metagenome ERZ501399 (study PRJEB25962, sample SAMEA2042658) | human gut metagenome | biome: human gut; feature: human-associated habitat; material: faeces... | reverse complement strand
GTAAGGTATCGGCAGTTTCACCGGATTGGCTTATAACTATGCAGATATCGCCCTTTTTGATTATCGGGTCGCGATAGCGAAATTCGCTTGCAAGGTCTGTTTCACATGGAATACGCGCCATATCCTCGAATATATATTTTGCCGTCATACCTACATGCCATGCGCTGCCGCACGCCACTATATGAATCTTGCCGATATTCTTGATTTCTTCATCGGTAAGGGTGAGCTCGGGAATTGACACCCTGCCGTCCTTAATCCTCGGTGAAAGCGTATCGTGTATAGCCTTGGGCTGCTCGGCAATTTCCTTTTGCATAAAGTGCTCATAGCCGCACTTTTCCGCAGCCTCAACGTCCCATGTTACGTGGTAAACGTCCTTTTTGACAACATTTTTGTCTGTATCGTAAAGCGTCACATTGTCTTTTGTGAGAACCGCAATCTGATTGTCTTCAAGCAAATAGCAGTCTCTTGTATATTTTAAAACCGCGGGGATATCCGACGCGAGGAAATTCTCACCGTCGCCGAGCCCCACTATAAGCGGACTGTCTTTTCGTGCCGCTATAATTGTCCCTGGCTTATCGTCCGCCAAAATCGCAACGGCATAAGAGCCGCGCACGGTCTTCATAACATTTACCATGGCGTCAAGCAAATCGCCCTTGTAGTAATAATCAAACAAATGCGCGAGCACCTCGGTATCCGTTTCGGAAACGAATACATAGCCGCCCTTTTGGAGCATAGTTTTAAGCTCAATATAATTCTCGATTATACCGTTGTGCACAAGCGTTATTCTGCCGTTTCCGCCCTTATGCGGATGTGCATTGACATCTGTCGGCGCACCGTGGGTGGCCCATCTTGTATGACCTATTCCGACCGTGCCGGAAAGACCGCCGACCTCTTCGAGCTTTTCCTCAAGATTTTTTATACGGCCCTTTGTCTTAACAACGTCTGTTTTGCCGTTTTCTGACACGGCAATGCCTGCCGAGTCATAACCTCTGTACTCAAGCTTTTTTAAACCGTCAATCAATATCGGAGAGGCACTATTCTCCCCTACATAACCAACAATTCCACACATATTAAATTTTTCCTTTTCAAAAAATAAAATTTGTGCCTTGCTTTTCCTTTGTACACGGTGCGTTGCCGCTCCGCCTTTGTGAAAAGCCTTTGATCCCCGCACTTATGGGACAAGAAGCATCCGCCGAAAACTTCGATAACTTCTTCCTCGTCACCTGCAAATTCGGCAAAGCCGATAGTGCGACATACAGGTCCGGCGCTAAAACTCTCTTGCGGAAAGTCCTTTAAAAAACAAAAAATCTCCTTTCGCTTTTTTGAGGGCGGCTCGCACAGCCGACGGCTCATTTGTTAAAGTATAATATGCCACGCGGCAAATGTCAACGGAAAATAATACTTTTATACCTTTTTTAAAACTTACGCAGCGAATATTATTATGTTTAAAACTCCGGTTTTTACACATAATTTTAATAAAAGCTCGGAGGTAATCTATGGATATAAAAAGGTGCACCATTGACTCGCAGGATATTTTACGGCACGAAAACACAAGAGCGTTTTTTGTTTGCCTTTTGAGCTTTGTGCTGTCGCTTTTGATCCTCGGCGCCGCTCTTTTCGGCGTGTATTCGCTCTATACCGTGAGCGGACTCGACAAGGAAAAATACAGCGTTCCCATTCTCTCTTTACTATATGTTCTTTTTTCGTCGGAGGTTACCGTTTCTCTGTTTGCGCTGTCCGCCGTTTCCTACAACCGCAAAAGATGGTTTTACCGCAACGCCTCGGAAAAAGCACCTGTATCATATCTTTTTGCCGGTGAAAAATTTTCGGTAAGACTGAAGGTCTTTTATTTTTTCTTTTTCAAAAAGCTGATGACTGCGCTGTGTCTTGTCGCAGCAGAAATACCGTTTTTGCTTTGCAGTCTTGTTTTTTACCGCGAGCTCTCCGAAAAAGGATTATACAAAACCGTATTTGCGGGAGCAGTCGTCCTCTGCTCTGTGCTGTTTTTGCTCGGACTGTACTTCGGCGCGGTTCTTTCGAAAACATTTTGGCTGTGCGAAAAGGTATACTTCAAAAACAAAAAATGCTCCGTAGCGCTTGCCGTAAACAAAAGCAAAAGCCTGACCGAGGGAAAACGGTTCAGGCTTGTAAATTATAATATAAGCTTTGCTTGGCGAATACTTTTCTGCATATTCTTAATTCCGCTATTTTACACGGTGCCGTACATTTCACAGTCAAACGGATTGCTGTGCCGCGAATTTATCGGAAAGTACAGGCAAGGTGCCGCCTTCCCGGTGGTTTTTATGAAACTGCAAAAAACGTAGCCTCGAAATAAAACCTTCATTCGTTCTTCTTTGCCTTTTTACTGCCGAATGTGTCGGCAAGATAAATCATAAGAAGTATCAGCACGGCTATCGCGGTGGATTTAAGCCGTGTAAAGCCGTATTTTGCCTCAAGGCAGCCGGTCGCAAAGACGAGCCCCACAAGAGCTAAAATATATACTATAAGAAGAACGGTTTTCAGAGCCGGCTTTTTTTCGGAATTAAGCGACATAAAATATACGGCCGCCAAGGCCGTTCCGAAATACACAACAGCAAACACAGTCATAAATATCAGCCTTTCGGATTATTCATAGTTCCAGCCGTGGGAAGCAAGCTCATCCAAGACCTCTTTATCCACATCATCGGCGGTACCTTTTGACACTATCTTGCAGGAATACACATTGACCTGAGGTGGATATGACTCCATAATCTCATTCGCGTGCTTTATTTTTATGAGATCGCCCGTGCGGACATCGGAAAACAAATCTTCGTCGTCCGAGGAATTTATCATAACCGTAGGGGAGCCGTTTAAAACTATAAGACAACTGCTTCCCGAAACCACGGCGCGCCCCGTGGAAGCAGGTTTAAAATTTCCGCACCCGTAAAGCAAGGTAAAAACAAGCAAAAGACTTAAAACCGTACATAAGGTCTTTTTCATATATTATCTTCCTTCCGTGTTCGGTGAATTATGCACAGCGTCGTGTCTTCGCCGCACATCTATTATAATTTTACTTCTTTTCTCCGTTAAATACAATTCGCCGAAAGTATAATAAAACACCTTCAAATTTGTCGGAAATAACAATTTCGAATACCGATAAACCGAAATCGGTGATTTTGAGCCGTCATATGAAACTGACCGCAGAGCCGATATAAAATAAAAATCGACAAATCTCTTACGAGACTTGTCGATTTTTGGCTGTGGGGTACAGAAAAGATGTTTTTATGTTTTTTGTGGATAGAGTTGAACTCTCGGAATTTTTAATGAAATCGTTCGCGTTGCTCACGATGAAATCAAAACCTACGGTTTTGATGAAATTTTCGGCTACGCAGAAAATGAAATTAAATCCACCCATCGCCGCAGCGATTTCATACGCTGAAAGCGTATTTCATATTGCGAAGCAATATTTCACCCACCCGCAAGGGTGGATTTAGTTGAAAAGGACAGATTTCTAACGAAATCTGTCCTTTTCTGTCTGTTGGGTACGAAAAAGATGTTTTTCCGTTTTTACAGGAGAGAGTTGAACTCTCGAGCGACTTGCATTTACAAATGATATTTTCAGTTATGATCTAAAGCACATTTTATACAAAATCCATTACCGCCATCATTTTCAATATCAAGTGGAGTTCCACACGCTGGGCAGTAACCTAGCTCCCCAGGCGGTTCTGGTCTATCATTAAAATAGGTTTGCTCTAACTTTCCTTCACTTATAACTGCGGTTTCATAACTATTATCATCTTCGAAATCATAAAAAACTTCTGCTCCTCGCTCTACTTGCACAATAATCTGTCCTTCAAACACATGGTCTCTTCCATCAGAACGAATAATTTCTCTTGTGTCTTCATCTCTTCCCCAGTATTCATAAGATGTTCCTTCTACAGTTACTTTATAGACAAACTCATAGATGGCCGTACTATCATCACGAGCAATTCTTTCTGCTCTAACAAACTCACTCTCAGTAATTTCAAACTCGTCAATTCCTTCGGAACCGATATTTGCTGATTCTTCATCAATATACTCAGTAGCGTTATATATTAGTTCTTCTTCAACTGATTCAAAAACACTATTTGCAATCTTTACGCAATAATCATTATCTGTCATTCGAAGAGCAATTTCAACTGCATCATTTTTTTCAATATCATAAGCCTCAGAAACATCTGAAAAAAAGTCTTTCGATGTCATAGGAACAATCTGTTGACCGGTTTTTTCAAATTCCTCGATAAGTTTTGTATGGAATTGTCTGTTTCCATCTATAACCTCCCACCAATCCGCCTTGACATCATCAGTAATAAAAATCAAATTGGTTGATTCTTTTTTTGCATACCTTAAAGTTTCCTGCCAAAGTATCAAATCGCTATACATTCGAACGCCATCTTTATTCTTAGCATCTTTGAAGCCAGGCGGAATTTCGTTTTTATATCTTTTTTGACCTTCTTCACACCAACGATATATATCCTCTTGTGATGGTGCAATCATAACTTGTCCGTTAGTATCTATTGCTTCAATGAACTTTTCAAGAAAATCATTTCCAGCCCACGAATGTTGAATAAGTCCAAGAGCTGCATGGTCTTCGAAATAATTATCAAGTACAGATTTAACTGCATCTATTTTTTCTGATAGGTTAATCTTCAAGTCGTCAACATCTTGATACTGTAATCTTTCAAGGCTATGGCACGAATTAATTATCTTCGATTTTGCGGTTTCTATTTGCTTGGCCGTTTCTTTGCTCGCCTCTTCAATGCGTTTTTCCATTTTGGAAAACTCTCCGCGTTTGTGTTTTTCATACTCCAATCTCACGGTTGCAGGTAGAATTATATAATTTTTACAGCTTTTAAGCATTCAAGTGCAAACTCAGAGAATTCAGGAGAATACCTATAAATATTTAAAAGTACATTGGTATCTAAAATCACACGATATCCATTTTCAATCAACTCTTTTATAGTCATTGTTTTCTTTCCTTTATATGTTCATTTACTTTTTTGTAAAATGCATAAAACAACTGAATTTTATTTTTTATATAAAATATATGTTGATATAATATCACAAAATTCTATTTTTTTCAATTAGTTCAGCATCTGCTCAACTTTCAACCCGCCTACAAATACTACCTTTATTTTTTCTTTGGATTCCACCACTACGCATTCGAGAATTTGGCGAATGATTTGATCGTCATAGGTTAGCGGATGATTTTTGAGTCCGTCAAGTATTGTGTATATTTCATCAAGACGGGATTTTGCGTTTTCTCTTTTCTGCTGTACCTCCGCATACTGAGCAAGCTGCTGTTCCAATCGGCTTTTTTCATTCATCAGTTCCGTTGCCTTGGTTTCGTCAAAGCTTTCTACCGTATCGGCGGATATGGCTTTGAGCATTTTATGAAATTCCGCGTCTATTTCTGCTATGCGAATCTGTATATCAAGGCTTTTATCCTCTGTATCGTTTTGGTCTAGTCCCATACCGATGTGAAGTTTCAGCGTTTTAAGAATATCGGCATTGAGTTTTGCTGTATCTATAACGGCTGACATAATCGCATTTTGCAGTATGCTTTCTTCAATACTCGGCGAATGGTGGCAGTACTTTTTTCCGTAATCAAGACGGTTGATGCATCGCCATACGATTTTCTTTTTGCCTTTAGCAGTCCATGTACATCTGCGATACGGTGTTCCGCATTCTCCGCAGACAAGCAGTTCGGTTAAAGCGTATTTACCTGAATATTTGCCTTGCTCGGTTTTAGTACCAACTTGTTTGACTTTACGCTTGCCAGAACGCCGTGCCATTTCTTCCTGAACTCTGCCGAAAGTAGCGGAGTCTATAATCGCAGGATGATTGTTTTCTACATAATATTTCGGTCGCTCACCGTTATTGATTTTTACTTTTTTAGTAAGACAGTCCGATATATATGTTTTGTTAAGCACGGCATCGCCTTTATATTTTTCATTGGTGAGGATAGATTGTATTGTACCTCGAAGCCATGAGCCTTTGTCGGACGGTGTCGGCACACCGTCCGTATTTAAATCCTCTGCGATTTTTGCAAGGCTGTCGCCTGCGAGAAATCTTTCATATATTCGTTTAACGGTTTCAGCCTGTTCGGGATCAATTTCAGGTTTGCCGTCTGCACCTTTTCTATAGCCTAAAAACCGTTTGTATTGGAACGGTACATTGCCTTCTTTGGCGCTTTGTGCCTTACCCCATTTAACATTGGCGCTGATATTTTCCGATTCGCTCTGTGCGATACTGCCGTAGATGGTGATATAAAACTCTGCACCGGGATCGGTACTGTGGATGCCCTGTTCCTCGAAAAATACATCTACGCCTAATTCTTTTAGCAATCTTGTGCTTTCAAGGCAGTCGACAGTATTTCGGGCAAAGCGTGATATGGATTTCGTAATAATCATATCAATCTTGCCACGTTTACACATTTTAATCATGCGTTTAAACTCATCACGTTTCTTAAGACTGGTGCCGGAGATTCCTTTATCAGCGAATATTTCTACCAAAGACCATTTTGGCTCACTGTTAATTTTTTCGATGTAGTATTTTGTCTGCACTTCGTAACTATTCAGCTGTTCTTCCTCTTTGGTAGATACACGGCAGTAAGCAGCCACCCGAAGCTGTCTGTATGCAGATTTGATTTCATCCTGAATATTAACCTGTGCAGGAATCACATGTACTGATTTCTGTGGTATTACTGCTGTTTGTGTCATCGCTCTGCTCCTTTCCGATCTGCTGATCATTTAATAAAATTATGCTTACCGCACCGCCGGTGCTGAATTTAATTGCTTTAACGGTACGGTTGAATAAATCCATAGAAAATGCTGAAAGCGGACTCGCATTTGCAAAGTCCGCTTTTAATATTTTTGATGTATATTTTTGCGAATCTATATCCTTATATTTTAAAGATACACATTCGAGTATCTTTTTCCGCAGGATATTTTTATCAAAGCTGTGACTGTCAAGCACCCTGCTGATTTCATTTTCAAATCTGCGAACATCCAAACTTGGGTCTTTATCAATATCTGTAATCATTTCAATTGCATCAGAATTGCTGATAACTGTATTTAAACATTGGGTAATACCATATATCAAATCGTTGTCTGATATGCTGATAATATTTTTACAGTTATCATTTTGACACAGCCACCAATCCTGACATTTTCGATTGCTGTCATGCCGCCTGCACATCTTACTGCAGCATTTTGGACATAGTATCGGCACACCGAGATTAAATATATCTGATTTTCTGTCGATGTGCTTCTGCGTATTCTTTTCCGATTTTATCAGCATTAAGGTTTTATGCATATCTTCGTCTATAATCGGAGGATAGCTACTCGTACCGAGATAACGCTCATCCTCAATGATTCTTTTAATTCTTGATTTATTCCAACCACATACGCCGAGCATATATTCAATCTGTTCATTGTTCAGATGTTCTGCAATTTTCAGCAGTGATAATCCGTTGAGGTATTCCGTAAAAATACGTTTGACGGTTTCAGTTTCTTTTTCTTGGATTGCTATACTGCCATTCTTGTATTGATAGCCGTATGGAATATTACGAATTTTCACGCCTGCGACACCGTCCTTTCAGTGGAATTTCTTCTGTAAGTTCAATATCACCGATGAGTTTAAATGTAAGATCTGCGTTGCTGTTCACAGTAATGCCGACTACAATTTTTTCGAACAGCTCTTCATCAAAATTGTTGCTCGGATCATAAGCTTCGAGGATCTCATTAAGACTGTTCAGCGTATCAAACCACGCATCATTTTCATCATCCGATAACTTTTTCCGTCTTTTTGTTCTGAGCGTGCTGATTTTATTATTTATCTCAGATGACTGTGCAGAGAATTCCGCAGAATTTATCACTCCGTTGGTATGAAGCCTTGCGATTACAAGATTTTGTGCGGCAAGGTCGGCAATTTTTTTGTCAATTCTGCGTATTACATCTATATTGTCTGATGTTCTGTTTTGCATTGCTTCAACTTGCCTGATTAAATCACCGAGTAAGGTTTTTCGATTATCCGTTAACTTTTGAACCAGCATTGTAAAGGTTTCATATACGGCAGTTTCTTTCAGCCTGAGTGGTCTGCAGTCCGTCATGCTTGCAGCTTTATTGCTGCATAACCAATATGCTGTACCTTTTACAATCTGCCGTCTGAAGGTCATTCCGCAGTCGGGACATCGCATAACTTTTGACAGCAAGTATTTGCCTTTGCTGTTACTGTAAACATTTTTTCTTGAATTTTGCAATGTCTGAACCGCTTGGTATATTTCGCGGCTTACAATCGGCGGATTGCTGTTTTCCACATAGTATTTCGGCAGTTCGCCATGATTCATCTTTCTTTTGAACGGTAAAGTTTCAGTTGTATAGCTCTTTTGGAGCAGAGCATCACCCATATACCGTTCGTTATTTAAGATATAGTGTACTGTGGACTCATACCATTTGTCTTTACCATATCTTCTGCTCACGCCTTCGTCATTGAGAATATTCGCAATACTTTGCTTTCCGACTCCACTGAGATATAAATCGAATATGCGTCGGATGATGGCAGCTTGCGGTTCGTTAATCATCAATTGTCCGTCTTTTAAAATATATCCGTATGCAGGATTGCAACAATTGAATTCACCTGATTCCATCCGCTTTTTATAGCTCCAACGCATATTCCCCGATATGGACTCGCTCTCTTGCTGAGCCGCCATACCGGGGAATGTAACGATCATTTCCATATTCAGTTTATCAGTATCAATGCCTTGTTCCTCAAAATACACGCTGATACCGAGTTCCTTCAGCAGTCTGATACATACCAATAGCTCCTGCGTATTTCTTGCAAATCGGGATACTGATTTTACAACGATACGATCGATTTTGCCTTTTTTGCAATCACGAATTAACCGATTCAGTTCATCGCGCTTTTCCATTGAAGTGCCTGTCAGACCTTCATCTGCATATATATCCACCAATTTGTATTCGGGATGCTTTTGCTCATAATCCTTGTAGTATCTGATTTGTGCGGCGAAGGAGTGCAACTGATCCGCAGAATCGCTTGACACACGGCAATAGGCTGCCAAACGAATGATTTTATTTTCTTCCTTACTCTTAGCCGTTATTTCTGTTACATTCATAAGCATTTTCCTTTCCGCAGATTCTATCTGCTGTTGTCACCTTATCTTCGGTGCAACACCAACAATACCACAAGAGTTCACATACTTCCAGCGAAATTGAGCAGATTTAAAAATTTAGACACAATAAATTTTTGTGCTGTAGTATTCCGAACTTATACGCACGATTCTGTTATATTCATCTTCGACAAAGCCTAATCAATTTTGCTTAGAGATTATTCTCTGTCGTATTCGTGGCGCTTTTGATTATTTGATGTATCCATATTATCCTGCCTATATGGGCTAATGTTATCAGTTTGTTATCGGGGTTGATAACACTTACCCTGTAGCTATGGATAATAGCAATCTATACCACTTCAAATTATAAGCGTTTTTGCTTAGAAAAGCAAGAGATTTTGTATTATTATCAAACATATAGGCGTAGGTGGTTCATTCAGGAATTAATACATCTCCATCGGAGATTGTTGCCTTAAATACCGAAATTGCACCTGCAATGGTATTACCTCTGGTCTTATCAATTTCGCCTTCATAGGAAATCTGTACTGTATCACCAACCTTGACAATTCCATAATCTACATAACGGGAGATGCGAAGGTCATTTAGCAGAACCTTGTAGGTGATACCGTCTGTCGGATTCTTGCACAGGATAGAATCATCCACCACGATATATTCTTCTGTAATCTCAATGATTGTACCGGCTACCGAGTTTCTGTACGGTTCATACTCTACTTCAGTGGAATTCTCTTTCGCATAATGGATAATCCTGCTTGCAGCATCCTCGCCGATGTTGAATAGATACTGCCAATTAAATGCGTTTGTCCACAGATAGCCGTCTTCCGTCACATACAGAGCAACTTTGTAAACACCAAGAGCTTCGGAAGTAATCGTAAAACTGAGGTAACTTCTGTCACCAGCCGTCCATGTTTGATCTTCAACGAAAGGGGCGTTCCTACATTCGGACAGAACTTCCCACACATAATCGTCACTGCTCAATGCAAAACGTTTGCTATCAGGAGTATTGTCTCCCTCAGAAAAGCGCTGAAGCTCCACGACCTCGGACAGATTTACGGCATCCATAAGCTCACCAAGGGTGTTCGGAGGAGCATACTCGTCATTTTGAAAGATATAATAACTGTCCTCCATCTTTACGGCTATAAACTGACTTTGAGCAATATCCTTCAATGCATATGCTTCAAACTCGGCAGAATATTTTTTTCCATTATTGACTTCATCATATCCAACCACAGTGTAGTTGCCAATACTCTCGCCAATCCATGTTTCTGATACCGCACGGCCTTTTCCATGATACTCAATACCGTCAATTTTGACATTCCTATATTTTTCATATACAGTCTGATACTCCCATGGCCATACAATTGCAGATTCGCTGGCTCGGATAGAAAAGTCCTTGTATCTGCCGTCGGTTCCCTCCGGTGTTACATTTTCCCGAAATAGCGATGGGAGGATTGCTGCCCCTGCAATTACAAGCACTGCAAAGCATGCTGCCAAGGAACCCCATTTTAACCAATGTTTCTTATTTTTCGTCTTGCACTTAGCTGCGCCGGCGACAAGATCGTCATCAATTTGCCCGATGGCATTTGCGATTCTCGGTGTTTTCATATTTCAACGCCCTCCTTAATCAAGTAATCTTTTAGCTTGTTTCGGGTGTAGAACAACATATTTTTGACCTTACTCTCAGTAAAAGAATAGCGCTTTGCAATCTCCCTTATAGAATCGAAATAAAAATACTTGCGGATGAAGACATTTCTGACATATTCCTCCTGACTGCGAAGAAACGTACTGATCAGCTCACCTACATCCTCGTCGCTCACATCGGGGGCATATCGTTCATCCGGCAATACTGCCGCAAGCTCGTCCAAGGATAAAATGATCTCCGCTGACCGTTTCTTTCGCTTCATAAACTCCAGTCGCTTCAAAGAGAGATTTCGTGCAATCTTGCAGATAAAGGGCATGAAATTGTGCGGTCTTGTAGGCGGAATGGTGTTCCACACACTCACATAAGTATCATTAACGCATTCCTCAGAATCTTCGTGATTATTTAGAATGTTATAGGCAATACTGTGGCAAAGTTTTCCGTACTTTGCATCCGTCTCCTTGATCGCCTGTTCATCTCTATTAAAATAGAGTTCTATGATTCTCAGATCATCCATGTTGTTCACCTCCCTCATTTGACCTAAAAGCGCTTTCACCTATTAAGTACGTTTTTTGAGGCGATGGTCTTAAAAAATAACTCTTTTAGAATTATACCATAAATCTTTGATTTCTCGGTCATATACATAAAAACGGCGGCGAGGAAAACCTTGCCGCCGCTCCGGCTTAACTGTAAATCAGTTCTGCATTTACAATCTCCATTGCTCTACTGCGGATGTTATTCATCCTGCCAACCCACTCTATCTGATTTTCCGCCTTTAGCTGTTCGGTCACGCCCTCACGCTCCGCCATTTGCTCTACCAGCCGAAAGAACAAATCTTCCGCCTGCTCGTTAATATCCGCAAGATAACTGTTCAGCTTACCGCTTGTGAGCAGGTTGGTGTAAAGCACTTTGCGGTGCTGTTTAAGATAGCGCAAATGTCGCTGTCCCCATACGCCAACAGGCTTGCTTCCTTTTTCGGTGGGTAAGGACAGGCAAGGGAGATTATAATCTCCCTGCCGTACATAAGTGCCGCCCATTTCTTCAAAAATCGTCTTTGCCATTGTCTTTTCCTACCTTTCGTAATCTTTATTTTTAGAGCGTTTTCCACGCTCAGATGACTGTTGTTCACGAGCCGAAATCGGCTCATAATAAATGCTTTTTTCCTGCTTTTTGAATTTTTCAAGAATACCGCTGATAAACTCCTTGACCTTTTGCGGCGCAATTTTTAACGCCTCAAGGTACGGTCTGCACTTTTCGGTCAATTCCCGCAGCGCAGTTCTTAGCTTTGAAATCTCGCTTTGCAGCGACCATATTTGACGGGACAGCTTTGTGTTTTCCTCTCTCAAACGCTGTGCTTCGGATACCGCCGAATAGCTGCGCTTTGCCAGCGTTGTCAGCTTTTCGTAGTCCTCGGCTGATACCGTATATTTGCCCGTGAAAGATTTTTTGCCGGAACTGTCAATCTCCGCAAAGGTCATAAACGCATTGTGGTTATCGTTATATCGGACTTGTTCAGCGGCGATCTTCTGTTCAATATCCGCCAGCCTTTTTTCGTCCCGCTGAATTTTATACCCCAACGAGGTCAGATTTTCGGCTGTACTCCCTCGCTCGCCACGGTCAAATCCTTCAAAACCTGCATTTTTCATATATTCGTAAAACTTATCCTGTAAAATGCTGTACGAGGCGTGATAGACAGGTTTCCCGTTGCTATTCAATTTGGGATTCCCGTTTTCGTCCAGTGCTTTTTCTGACTTCCATTTCTTTGAATGGCTAACCTGATGGATCACCTCTTTCACAGTCCCCACCAGCGCCGGATCTTTACACCGTTTCGACCAGCGCACTTCTTTATCCACCACAGGCAGCGCCATAATGTGCAGATGGTAGTGATAAACTGGCTTTCCATATTTTTCGGTCATAGCAATATTCAGCTCATCAGCGTGCATAACTGCGGAAATAATATTGTCTTTCCCATATAACTTCTCTGCAAAACGGAACGCTTCTTCATAGAATCGGCAAGCGAAATCATAGCCGCCGTTCCTCTCGAAGTAGTCAGTATTCACATCCAAAATCATCTCGTTAAAGACCGTTGCGTCTGCTTTCAATCCCTTTAAGGATACCACTCCGTCCGCAATCAGCCTATCCACATGTTCATTATAGGTCAGCTCGCCACAGCCTTGAAAATGAACATTCATCGGTGTACGGGACAGATCGACATTCATATTTTCATAGCTTTCATTTTTTCTCTCGATGTGCCTTTCAAACTTTCCAACGCTTTCTCTTGTTCGTTTCCCCACACGGGCAACGCTGAAATCTCCCTTCGGCATTCGTATCCCTCCCTTCGTTTTGTGATACTGTGGGGCAGCGCAGTTACGCACCTTTTTCAAAGTGCGTAACCCATTATGACACTTTCAACCTGACGGTTGCAAAGATGTCGTGGGCTCTCCGAGGGGCAAGGGCTGTCCTTTGAAAAGGACACCCTTGCAACCCCGTCCAAACTTTATCACTTCCCGAAAAAGGAACATTGCAAGGTTGCAGGTGTGCCAGTTTTTGCAATGTTGCAACCTTGAAAAACCTCACTCCGTTTTTTCAGAAAGCTCCCAGTACCACTGACTACCCTCTTTGAGAGATCGGACATTCAGCGCCTTCTTCGCCTCGTCCAGCACACGCTTGGAGATACCAATCGCCTGTGCTTTCTTTACCAGCTTCTTCTGCGGATATTTGCCCTTTGAAAGATATTCAAGGATAAGATTTTCCGCCTGCTCGGATTTCTTTTCTTTTGGAATTCCGCTTAATAGATCGTCCACCGATATATCATAATGACCGAGCCATCGAAATCCGTTTTCCTTGCCCAGCTCAAAAGCAATCGGCTCGCCTTCTGGAGCAAGGGAGGATTTGTCCTGTACCATTACCCTGATCTGCGGATTATCTTTTAACCTGCCGACAATCAGAACGCTCCGTGCAGTTGCCTGAAAGTCGATGGAGCCAAGCCCTCTGTAATTGGATTTGTTTCCCTGCGCTTTATTTAAGTGTCCGACCAAAATAATGGCGCACCGATATTGCCCAGCTATCTGCCCTAATTGTGAAAGGATAGCTCTCACTTCATTTGCCCGGTTCATATCAACTTTCGCACCGATATACGCCTGTACCGGGTCTAAGATAAGCGCTCTTGCACCTGTTTCCACAATCGCTTTTTCAATGCGTTCGTCAAGCATAGTAAGCGTTGCTTCCGACTCGTCTATGACTTTGATTTGCGAGCAATCCGCATTGCCGGCGAGCAGCCGGGGTTTGATTGTGTCTCCGAGTCCGTCCTCTGCGGTCTGATAAATAACTTTGATCGGCTCACGCTCGGTGCTGTCGCAGGGGAGCTTTTCTCCCCTCGACAACAGCGCCGCCAACTGAAGGATTAAAGTGGTTTTCCCCTCGCCGCCGTCACCGTGTATAATGGTCAGTTTCCCGAATGGAATATATGGATACCACAGCCATTCCACTTCTTCCACAGGAACTTCATCCATACTGATAATTTTCAGTTCAGCCATTCATACCACCGCCTTTCAAAACAAAACTGTTGATTTTTGAGTGATATGCGGTTATACTATTAGCAGATACATTGAGTGACTGCCTATCATCTGCGCCAACAGATGTGTTTCGGGCGGTCATTTCTTTTTGCTTATTCATCCTGTTCCTCTCCTTTCAAGCCGCCGAGAATGACGGAAATCAGTTCAATGACATTGAGCAGTTCTTCGTCTACACCGTTTCCAGCTTCAATCCTTTGCAATTCCGCAAGGACGGCGGCAAGCTCCTGTTTCAGAGCCTTATACACCCTCGGATTGCCCTGCACGACCACATCCTGATTGAGACAGCGACGGTAGCAGTATTCCTGCTTCGGCAGTCCCGATAAGGCGACCACCTTGTTAATGCGTTCATTTTCTTCGGGCGATACCCGAAATCCCACCGTGATATTTCTCCAACGGTTTTTGCTGTCTCTGTTCTTAGCTGACATTTTCAAAATCTCCTTTCCCTAAGTCGTCTAACCGCTCCGCCATTTCCGTCTGTTTGGACGGGAACAGGTGGGCGTACTGATAAGTGATTTCAATACTCTCGTGTCCCACACGGTCGGCAATCGCCACCGCTGAAAAACCCATATCAATCAGCAAACTTATGTGGCTGTGGCGTAAGTCATGAATGCGGATACGCTTCACGCCTGCGGCTTTCGCCCCTCTATCCATCTCGTGATGAAGATAGCTTTTCGTTACTGTAAAGATACGGTCTTTCTTTTTGAGTCCGTAGAGCATACCGAGATATTCCTGCATTTCCTCACAGAGAAAATGCGGCATTTTAATGGTGCGGTTGCTTTTCTTTGTTTTCGGTGTGGTAATCACATCTTCCCCGTGCAGACGCTGATAGGATTTGTTGATCGTGACCGTTTCCTTGTCAAAGTCGAAGTCCGCAGGCGTCAGCGCCAGCAGCTCGCCCTCCCGGATACCGCACCAGTAGAGCATTTCAAAGGCGTAAAAGGAAACGGGCTTGTCCATCATCTCAAAGGCAAACTTCTTGTATTCCTCTTTCGTCCAAAACAGCATTTCCCTGTGTTCCTCGCTTCCCATATTTCCCACCTTTGCGGCTGGATTGGAGCGCAGCTCGTAGTAGCGTACAGCATGGTTAAAGATAGCCGAAAGCTGATTGTGCAGCGTCTTCAGATAAGTCTGTGAGTACGGTTTTTTCCTATCATCACGATAGGCAAGCATCTCATTCTGCCAAGTGATGATCTCCTTTGTGGAAATCTCGCTGATTTTCAGCTTGCCGAAAAAGGGCAGTATCTTCGTGCTGATAATATGCTCCTTCGTCAGCCATGTGTTTTCCTTCAGGCGATTTTTCACATCTCGGATATACAGCTCCGTGAAAGCCTCAAAGCTCATATCAAGGTCAGAGGAGTTCTGTAGCTGGAACATCCGCTCCCATTCCTGCGCTTCTTTCTTTGTGGTAAAGCCACGCTTGCATTTCTGCTTGCGCTCGCCTTTCCAGTTCACATATCTTGCCATCACATACCAAGTACCATTGTCCTCATTTTTGAATACCGGCATTATTCCTTCTCCTTTCCGGCTCCGTAGAGCCTTTCATAAAAATACTGGCGGTTGACACGCCCCGCAATCGTAATAAATCCCTTCGCATTCAGCTCTTCGTTCAGTTTCCTGATGAGCTTATAGGCGTAGGGCTTGGATACATTCAGTTCCTGCGCCACATCGTCGGCACGGATAAACCTGTTTTCCATAAAATCACCTTCCCTTCTGTTTTTCAAATTCATTTATTTCGTGTCGGAATACTTTCTTGCCGCCATCCGATTTGCCCGGGCGGGTACGCCATTATCGTGACGCACGACGTATACTAAACTTATTTGCTTAACGCTATTTCATTATACTAAGCATATTTGCTTTTGTCAAGCGGTTTCAGAGAAAATATTAAACTTTTTTGTTTTGTTTTCTCTTGACTTTCACTAAGCATATCTGCTATACTATGTGTAGATACATAAGCGAGGAGTGTAAACACTATGGCGATTGGTGAGAGAATCCATTTTTTCAGGCTTTTGCGTGGTATGACGCAAAAATATCTTGGTACGGCTGTCGGGTTTCCCGAAAGAAGCGCCGATGTGCGCTTAGCGCAATACGAAACCGGTTCACGCAAACCGAAGGCGGATTTAACGGCTGCACTGGCGCAGGTGCTTGATGTTTCCCCGCAGGCTCTTGATGTTCCTGACATTGACAGTCAGATCGGTCTTATGCACACCTTATTCACCCTTGAAGATGTTTATGGGCTGACCGTCAGCGAAGCGGACGGAGAAGTTTGCCTGAAAGTCAGCAAAGACAAGGGCAAAGAGGCTTACGAGCTGCTGCAAATGCTCTATGCGTGGAAAGAACAGGCGGACAAGTTCTCTGCCGGTGAAATCAGCAAGGACGATTATGACCGCTGGCGTTACTACTATCCGAAATACGATACCACGCAGCTTTGGGCGAAAGTCCCTTCGCAAGAGTTAAGCGATACGCTGGTGGAGGCATTTCAGGACAAGCTCAAAAAAGATGAATAAGAATGACAAAAAGCCCTTAGCTATGAGTTACTACCCACAGCTAAGGGCTTTCTAATATGGATTTCTTTTGCCACACAACCGCTTGTCAATCATTCTGTAACCCATAAACCACCGGATTACAAGAATAATGGCTCTTGTATGGCTGTTATCAAATTGTTATCAAAAGACTTCTGTAAACGCCGCAAACCCGCATAAATACTGGTTTTTTACGGTGTTTCGTTTTATTCGTATTCTGTAATCAGATTCATTTTCAGCAAATGCCTTAACATATTTACACTGTAATAAAATGCCGAATTATTTATATCTTCTTTATTTTTCATTTTGTAACCTCTCTAAATAGTCAAGACCTAAACTGATTAAGATTGCTTTATCAATCCGTTTCATCTGCCTATCATCCATTTCACCGACAAATCTGCCGAGACGGGATTTGTCGATTGTTCTTATCTGTTCAAGTAGAACCATGGATTCTTTTTTCATGCAGTCTGATTTAAAAATAACATGTGTCGGAAGGTACGGCTTATCCAGTTCCCCTGTGATCGGTGCTACAATTGTAGTTGTGCTATGAAGATTTCCTTTATCGTTCTGCAGGATAACCACAGG
>ENA-OOZQ01001110-OOZQ01001110.1-human-gut-metagenome-genome-assembly--contig:-NODE-1110-length-17678-cov-3.012484_pt1 | contig 17678 bp, 16 predicted proteins | sample MGYA00241188_ERZ501399 | MGnify/ENA primary metagenome ERZ501399 (study PRJEB25962, sample SAMEA2042658) | human gut metagenome | biome: human gut; feature: human-associated habitat; material: faeces... | reverse complement strand
GCCTCCCTCGATTCGCTTGGATCAGAGGGAGGCAGCTTTTGCAATAAATTGAAATCATTTTTGATTTGCGGGAGATTATCTAATTTTAAATCTAAACTTGATTAAAGCGCTGGCAGGTCGTAGATTATAGCAATAATAGGAAGTACTCACGTCATTGAAGAAAGCTGTTATATACTGTTTGGTATTGAATAGGTTGTTGATTCCCAATTCGATGTCAATATGCTTGTTTTTCCATTTAATATTCGCATCTGCAAATGTTGTATATCTTTTGCCTGCCGCACTATTATACTGATGTTCCATATTTATATTTATGGTAATCTCTTTTATCGGATATATGTTAATCCCTACATTTTGAGATGTTTGCCTAATAGTTGCAAAGTCAGAAGCGCGTTTTTCTATATAGTTTTTATTTTCATTCCAAGAAAAAGAGTACTTCAAATTTGTGAAAGAGAAGGGGGTGATATCTAAGCTGAACCCACCTCCATAGTTGTATGATTTAGAATTTAATATTTCTTCTTGTATGAGTTGCTGACTATTTCCGCTATTATAGTTTCCAAATGTTCTAAGAGTCGTTGATAAAAAGTTGAAGCCTTTACTGGCGCTTAGTTTCACTCCATAGCTATCAGCTTGGGTGGGTTGGTCGATAACAGTCTTTACACTCATGATATCTTGATAGCTATAGCCATAAAGGAGATTCTTCCATGAATGTTTGTAGTTGAATCCAACATTAAAGAACAATGCATTGAAGGCATCTTTGTAGTGTACTGAACTATTGGCATTATAAGAACGGGATTCAAATAGTTTGTCTATGTCATTACGCAGTAAACTCCGATAGCTTCTTAAGATGAATCCTGTATAACTTGAATTCATATCTCCAAAATTCCTTCCGGCATTCCCTTGCATGTAAAAACAGAAATCACGATAATCGTATCTTAATGTAAGGGCAGGAGTGATATTGAACCGTTGATAGGTATTGTCTCGATTGATTATTTTATCATCTTTGGTTTGTATAAGATAAACAAGGGGAAGCTGAAGCGTAACTTTGAAATTGTTTCTATTATCATAGGTATAGCTTTGAGAGACTCCTGCCTGATACGTATTATACCAGAGATTATTACGAAGAGAATCAGCGGAGAATCTTTCAGTGTAATTGGGACCCTGTTCCGTTAACTCTGTATTTAGATTACGGATGTTGGCACTCCCCCATAGGCTATAATCAAAGCGGAAATCTTTTAGATTCAGGCTGTATGATAATCTTAATACTGAAGCTAGATTTCTGTCTGATAAATCCTGAGTCAGTGATTCCGCTTGCTTATTACCTAAATAAGTGGCGGGAGAAACAGTTAGGCTATGTGGCTTATTTCCATAGCCTATTGAAAAGTAGATCTTATAAGTATTTTCTTTTATCGTTTTGATTAAATTCAGAGTGTTGTCGATAGATAAAAACGGTTGTTTGAGCCGCTGACTAATTAGTACGTCTGCAACATCTGCATTGCTATGGGTATCACTCGTTCCAAAATCACTGTTCCAGTTTACATTCAAATTAAAAGCGTTATTGAGGTAATGATTCTTAGCATTTACATTAAGCCGGGAAGCCAACTCAAGATTATGGATGTGGCTGACTGAACGCATTTGTTCTTCTATTATTAATTTGTCGCTTGAGGGAAGATACTGTTCATAAAGTGAATATCCTTCTTTCTTTATCCGGTCGTCATAATAAAGTATGTTAGTGGTCAATTCTGTATCACCTTTTATTTTATTTAGATGATTGGTGCTTATGGCGTGTGACCGGTTGTCTATATAACGATTACGTGGGATAGGAGGTGTTGCCGGATTTTGGATAGAAAGTTGGCTACCGGATGGCATATAAACTCTTTCATAGTCGTAATGCGTGCGAAACTCAGAAGCTACATTCCCCCCGGAATTATTTCCCTTATAGATAGTCATATTCTGGCTTTGCTTGTTGAAATACATAGCAGTAGCTTCAGCATTCCACAATATGGGCTGATATCCTCCGCCCAATAGCCCTATAATAGATAAGACACCTTTAGCGCTGTCTTTTAATCTTAGATTAATGGCAACATCATCGGTTGATATTTTTCCTTGTAAGGCTTTTATAGGTTGATAGTTCTCTAATACTTGTACAACTGATACCGCTTTGGCTGGAATATTATTAGTAGCAAGTCCATATCGTCCTTGCAGTAGATCCATATTCTCTACATAGAATCTTTTTATGTTTTTTCCATTAAAAGAAATTTTTCCACTTTCCGAGACTTCAATTCCTGGCATTTTCTTGAGTACATCACCAATTGCCCGGTCATTTTGGTCAAGGTATGCACCAACCAAATAGTTTAATGTGTCTTTATCTTGTTTGATTTTTAGAGCATTAATAGTGACCCCCTTTAATTGTAGCGGTTGCTCGTCAATCACAAAATCTACTTGCTGTGATTGGTTTTTTACAGTTCTGCTATGTTTGCCAATAAGCATACTCGATAATGTAATAGTCACACTGTCGGCTTTCCCCTTATAAGTAATTGTATATTTTCCTTGAGAATCGCAGGTGCTAAATTCGGCAATTGTAGGACTGTTTCTGGCTTGTATGGTGATGGTTCCTGTAACTGCTTCTCCCGATTTATTTACGACACTTCCTTTAAATACGGTTTGTGCTAAACAAGAAGGGGCTGATAATATTATAACTACAACGATCAGTTTACTTTTTATGAGGCAAATCTCGTTTCTCAATAAGTACGAGATGCTTGCTTGGTATTCTTTGAGCGATTTCTGGGTAATCATAGGCTATCTTTAGGCTTTAATCATTTAATTTTTATCCGGTTATAAAGAAGAATCCGTGCCCGATGAAATTATTTTCCTTAATGGGGCCAATAATCTTTCTATCAGTTTCATGTCTTCAGTTATAATCTCAGCACTACCTTTCATCTCACGTGTAAGTGGAAGTTCCTTACCATAATTGGTTTTCAAGCCCTTTGGAAGGTCGATATCCACCACATAGTTGTCTTCTGCTGTAGGGACCGGAGAAATGCTACGTATAATTCCTTTAACATACCCGAATTCCTGATCAGGATAATTGTTCAAGCGGATATTTACTTGTTGCCCTATTTTTACTTTTCCTGAACCTTGTATGGGTAATAACGCTTTCCCTATCGGTTGCATTCCTTGGGAAGGTGCAATTACAAAAACACTTTCTCCTGCTGTAACATTCTGATTCTGACTCCAGACACTCATGAAGGTAATTTTTCCCGATATTGGAGCTGTTAATAGATATTGCTGCTCCCAAGAACTGATCCCTACTTGCAACTGTTCTATTGCATTTTTGAGATTTACAGTATGTCTCTGCTCTTCAGTTAAAGTTTGATGTCGTATGTCCAGTATATTTCCTTTGCTTTGCTCAATTTGCATATTTATTTGAATGAGTGACATGCGCATACCTTCATATCCCTGTAGACTTTGCAGGTAATTACGCCCTGATTCGTCGTACTCGGCGGCAATCATAGCTTTACAGGCATATAAGATAGAATCTCGTTCATAGATACGGTCTACCAACGTTTGCTCTTTTTGGGATAGTTGGTATTGCTTTTCAGCCAATTGGTAGTACTCCTTCTGGCTGTTTAAGAGCCCTTGATAATTTGCTGCCTTTTCCTGAAAATAGTCTTGTTTGATGAAATCCGCATAGTCATTTAAAACTGAAATGAATGAAGCATAAGCAGACTGAACTTCTCCTAAATGTAAGCGTTGTCCGTTGAAAGTTTGTTCTCCAATTGCTATAGAATAATTATGTGTTTTCCAGTCTGTTATTTGCTTCTTTAGCAAAAGAATGTCATCGGTTCTGGCCGTATTTTCTATTACTGCTAATAAGGTGTCTTTTTGTATCTCACTGCCATTATTAACATGTATCTCACAAACCCTTCCGGATGCTTTGGCTAATACATAAGCTGGAGGATTTTGTGTGCTGATTGTTACTTCAGCCACAACTATATCAGGGTATTTAAATAAGAAACTTCCCATAAGTAAGATTGTTACAATGCTAAACAATACTGTAATTCCCCAGCGGAGAATCCAGGAAGGAATGTGGTTCATTACTTCTTGAACTTCTTCACAGCGAAGTTCAATCTCTTTGTATTTCTTATTTTCCATTGTCATTCTTATTGAGCTAATTGATTCTTTACTAGTTGATAGTATAATCCCTGTTTGGCAATCAATTCCTGATGAGTCCCTTCTTCGGTAACTTGTCCTTTATCGAGTACTACTATTTTGTCGGCATCTCGAACTGTACTCAATCGGTGAGCTACAACAACGACAGTCTTACCTTTATAGAAACCATGCAGATGCTCCATTATTTCTTTTTCATTGTTTGCATCCAAAGCATTTGTTGCTTCGTCAAAGAATAGAAACTCAGGATTCTTATAGACAGCTCGGGCTATCAGAATACGTTGCCGTTGTCCTTGGCTGATACCGTTTCCCTCCATACCTATCTTGGTGTTATATCCTAATGGGAGTGAATCTATGAAATCACGTATATTGGCTACTGTTACGGCATGCCGTAATTTTTCGATGTCAATTTGCTCTTCACCTATTGCTATATTTTGAGCTATACTCTCTGAAAAGATGAAGCCATCTTGCATTACCGAACCGGTGTGAGAACGCCAGAGATGCGGATTTATGTTTTCCAACGGAATTTCACCAATCTTTATCTTACCTTTGTTAGGGGCATAAAATCCAAGAATTAATTTTATTAAAGTTGTTTTCCCACTGCCGCTTGCTCCAACGATTGCAGTAACTTTTCTGGCAGGAATCTCCAGATTTAAGTCTTTTAAGATATAATCTCTGTCTGCACCATCATAACTAAAAGAAAGATTTTCAATTTTGATGTCTTGCTTCTCCGGTAAGATCATTAGTTTTGTTTCAATATCTTGTTCTTCATCCTTTTTGCCATGTACCTCATTCAAACGTTCCAAGCTTATCTTGGCATCCTGTAACTGTTGGGCAAAGCCTATAAAAGAGCTAACTGGTCCGGAAAGTTGGCCAATAATGTAGGTCATAGACATCATCATACCTAAAGTCATTTCTCCCTCTACTACAGCTTTTGCGGCGATAAAAGAAATTATGATATTGGTAGTCTGATTGAAAAAAATAGAACCTATCTGCTGAATTTGTCCCAAAGCCAATCCTTGTATGCTGATTTTAAAGAGTTTGACTTGAATGCGTTCCCATTGCCAGCGCTTTTGTTTCTCGCAGTTATTCAGCTTTATTTCTTGCATGGCGGTAACAAGTTGTATCAGGCTGCTTTGTTCTCCGGCTGCTTGAGCAAAGCGTCGAATATCCAGTTCACGGCGATATCTCATGAAAAATAATATCCAACAGACATAAAGGGCATTTCCTATAAAGAAAATGGCCAGAATTACAAGATCATAATAAGCTAATACGAAAGCAAAAATAAAGAAATTAACAAAAGAGAATAAGGTGCTTATCGATGAACCGGTCAGGAACGTTTCAATGCGCCTGTGGTCGCCGATTCTCTGCATGATGTCACCTATCATCTTTGTATCAAAATAGTGTAATGGGAGTTTCATCAACTTCGTCAGAAAGTCTGAAATTAAGGCTATATTGATACGGGCATTCATGTGGAGCATAATCCAGCTTCGGATAAAGCCCACAGATATTTGAGAGACTGAAACAACTAATTGCGATATCAGTATTAAAGTAATGAATGACAAGTTACCGCTGTGAATGCCGATATCTACCAGTGATTGCGTTAAAAAAGGAAATATGAGTTGGAGCACACTGATTGTAAGCATTCCTAAAACCAACTGGATAAGTTGTTTTTTATAGGGCGTCAGATATTTAAGGAAAAAGGCGAGATTATGTTCCGTAGTATGTTTTTCGTCATCCTGTTCATAAAAATCGGGACTGGGTTCCAGTGCCAGGGCGGTTCCTTTCTCTTCTCCATCAGCTTTAGTCGTGATCCAGCATTTTTTGAATTCATCCTCTTTGTAAGTAACTAATTGATTGGCCGGATCCGCTATAGCTATCCGATATCCGTCTTTCTTTTTCCGAATGTCATAACAAACAACAAAATGCTTTTGGCTCCAGTGCAGAATACATGGCAAAGGAACATCTTCTACCAGTTGTTTGAAAGTTATCCGTAGGCCGGATGTGCGGAATCCGATGGATTCTGCCACTGATTCCCAGCATAGACACTCCTTCGCGCGTAATGAAAGAGCGCGAGCGAAGTGTCTGAAGCGAATAACTCTTACCATAGAATTTGGCTATCATGCGTAGGCAGGTAGGTCCGCAATCCATTGCATCCAATTGGATATAATGAGGGAAGTTATGCATTCTTGCTTGTCTTTTTAGTTGTGGCTTAATTGATTATATGGCATAGATTATTTTTTCCAATAGCCCTTTCATAATTTGAAGGAGCGGGGCACATAAACTGGTAAATGCACTGATCACATGGATGTGAATTGCGTATGGTTCTCCACGCTGTGTTTTCAATCAGTTCTTTGTAAATGATATTCAGGATATCATCTTCCGCAATATTTCCAAGAACCGCAGTATTCATATTTGCTTTGACCGTCCCGTCTGGCAGTACGTATAGTGTTCCGAAAGAATTGGAATTCAGTTTTTGATTCCTGAAAATCTCTCTCATTTGCAATGCCTTATAGAAAATGTCTTCCTTATTTAGAAATATATTATCTTCAAAGAAATGTATATTTTCTCCTGTATAGTAGGGGTGAATGCTGTATTCTTTTATATTATATTCATTAATCAAACGTGCGGAATCATTATATTGCTGTTCATCCTCTACAATAAAGTGTAGTTTCGATTGTTTATCCTTTATCTGCTTCCATAGTTCATGAAAGTGATTTCCATCCATAGGAAAAGTTATGATTAATTCCAGTAATTGGGAATCCACAAATTCATTTTCCCTATAATTTTTATGGTGTATATAGAAATGTAGTGTTTTCGGGTATGAAGAAGCCAGAAGCTGTAATTCGTTTAAATAGCTATATGAGAGAATGTCTCCTCCATACAAGTTGATTGTATTTACAGGAGAATAGCGGAGTTGTTCAAGCAGATTCCTTACTTGCTCTATCGGGAGTTCGGTGCTTGGATTATTTGTTGTACAACAATGTATTTGTTTGCAATAGCTTTCACAATGTTTGCAGGATTTATCACATATACTATTTAGGTATACATTAACTTCTGTCAGATATTTGCTTATATCTTTTCCGATAAAGGCTACTTTATCTTCATATTCTATGTGTCTGTCTATGTCTTTTTGCAAGCTCAGGGTGGGAATTAACCGAATAGGTTTGTTGGGAAAATGTTCTGTATCCATCAAATCGCCCATCTCTTTGTTAATGATTTCTTGAATGAAACTCCGGATATATGGATCCGATTGTAACTCATTGCTTATAGGAATAACTCCTAAATTGTTAGGTTCATACATCTCTTTTATCAGTGTGATAACCTTTTCCTGTGCAGTTTCTATCCGATCTCCATGTTTTGTATCATAGATCAGCATATTTTTCTCTTTAAACTCTACGTATGCGTATGATTTTAAAGCAAACCAATAATTCTTAGTTTTCATTGTTTTCTGTTATTAAGTTAAACTATTTCACCAGACAATAACCTCTTTCATTATTTTCTTGTATGCTTCCGGGTTCTGTTCCAGAAAGTGCATTTGCTGATTTACGTAATTATTGAAATCTTTGTCATTCATATAGCCAAAGCAGACTGGTTTTGATTCTATATCTTTTAAATTGAACAGGCATTGTATGCATGCTTTCTTGTTTTTGCATCGGTTGCATTGAGATTCCATTCTGGCATAATAATTATTATATTTATCGGCAATCCATTCAGGATTCAGATCTATTTCTGTCTCGCCGATCCTACCTAAGGCAAATTGATGTCCGATTCGTTCACAAGGCAGAATCTTGCTGTTTACGGTGACAAACATTTTCTTAGAGAAGGGGAGGCAAGTTCCGGTTGGGACACTTTTCGCCTCCTTCTTGTCATAAAGTAAGTCGGTATAGTCGCGATATACAAATCCGCTATATTGGTGTAGGAAGAGAGTCAGGTTTCTGTAGTTTCCTGCATTCATGAACATATCTCGCTCTATCTCTTCATAATGTTCGGCTTGTTGCAAGCTCTCTTGTGAATTTTTGTAAGTGCGGTTAAACTCTTCCAGTTTATCCTTGCGGATACCTACGTTATTTAATTCACCAATGCGGGGAATTTTGTTGTACTTTTCCTTAAAAAAGCGATAGATACTTTCCACAGAGTTTCTATTGTGCAATACTGCATTGAAATTTACGTATCTGAGAAAGTAATCAGGGTATTTATCCCGGAGCATGTCTACGTTAGTAACCACCCGTTCAAACGAACTATGACCGGCTTTATCCATCCGGTATCCATCATTCTCTTTGTTCCCGTCGAGACTGACAAGTAAGTGGAAGTTGTTTTCTTGTAAGAAGTCCATATATTTATGGAGTAATATGGCATTTGTGGTCATGGAAAATGAGAAACGTCGATGTGGACAGTGAACATTATTCTTAATATGCTTCACAACAGCCTCAATGAAGGGAAAATTAAGCAAAGGTTCACCTCCATAAAAAGATATCGTTATGTTTTTGTCGGCAGAAGTATTTAGATTGGAGTTCCAATACTCTGCCAGATAATCAATCAAACGGATCGCTTTTTCTGTAGATAACATCTTATTTTCTCTACAATCATAATCTTCATAAAATTCGCCATAAGCGCAATATTTGCAACGTAGGTTACAAGCGTCTGTAACTTCGAACACAAGTTGTGGTAAGTTTGCTAATGCAGAAACCACATAATCTGATGTAATATATTTATTCATATTTATTCTAGTTCTAAAGGTTCGTAAGAAACTGGATCTGGCATTTTCTTACCATTAAGACTTACAGCTCCAACTATTCTAAGGTAATTCTCATTCAGCTTTTTTTGTAATTTGAGTAGCTTCTGACGATTTACATTTTTATTATCTTTAATATGGTCATATTTTCGTATCGTGAAGTTGCCATTTTCTATTTTTATGCATTCAAATGTGTAAAGTTTATCATTGTCATATATCTTAAGGATTAATCCGGGTAATCCGCCGAATTTCCATGGTCCGTTGCTGATAGGAATGTCTGTTGTAAACCAAGCTGTATAATTTCTGCCGCGGAAATAGCATGTTGCTTTTTGGCAGAGGTATCCAATTACTGTTGTTGTATCATTCTCAATAGACCATTCTATAGCTGGAATATCTTCAGAATATTTGCAGTCTGGTTCTGCTCCATATGGCATACGGGCATATTCTGTCAATGTATTTGTTTTGTAATCTTTAAAATACTCTGAGTATTTATATTCGGACCAATTATACATTTTCTTTCCCATAGGGCCTAAGTAGGAGGGGGCGGATTTGGCAAGTGGATGTTTTATTTTCCATTCTGTACAAAGCGAATCATTATTGAATACAAAAAAACTGTAGTATTTTGAAAGTTTATTACCGATTTCTAATCGTTGTAAATCTACATAAGTTTCAGGTATATATATGTTGTCAGCGTTAAGGGCATATAAAACTCTGATGTTACAGGTGTCAACTATTGACATTTTTCTTGTGTCTTTATTGATTGGATTTGCCTTGGCATTTCCTTGTAATTGTTGAGCATTTATATACCCGGAAGATAAAAATACCGTAATGAAAAAGTAATTAATTATTTTCATTTTATATTCGATTGACATTTGATTGTTTTATTATTCAATTTTAAGTTGTATCAAAGGAGAATGAGTTGGAGTATTTTATTTGAAATAATCCATTTCTCACTTTGATACAACTTTACGTTCTGCTAAATTACGTTATGCGCGCAGATGTTCACTTGGATTAGGCAGAGCCCATCCTTCATTATTTTCATCGCATTCGTAATACTGGTTACAACCATCAGTTGAATGACCGCCACTGCCAATGTTAACATTAGCACTTCTGTTGTCGGCAGAGGAAGAGTATCCAGCCTCTCCTTCGTGATAGCAAGAACAAGTACAACAGTTACCGCCTTTTAAAGCATTCATTTCTTTGTCTTTCAGCCCGGCTTCAGACAAAGCATTCAATTTCAATTTCTTCAATTTCATAATTTAAAATTTTAGAATTATTCAATAAGTCTCTGTTTCACATATAATGAATGGTTTTGCTTCACAAGAAAGGTATGAGACTGTAGTTTCCTTTTGTTACACCAAACCATAGCTAGCTCTATTTATTCTAACTCTATAGGCTCATAAGGGACTGGGTCTGGTAACTTGCCTCCGTCTCTTCTGCGTGCCCCGATGGTCCTGTAATAATCTTCATTTAGTTTTCTTTGGAGCTTGAGCAACTTTTCTCGTTCTATGGGATTGTAGCTGGTGAAATTATATTTCTTAATAGGAAATATGCCAGATTCTATTTTTACACATTCAAAAGTATATAATTGTTTATCGTCATATACTTTAAGTATTATTCCCGGTAATCCTCCAAATTTCCATGGTCCGTTGCATATAGGAATATCTAATGCAAACCATGCTGTGTAGTTACGACCACGGAAATGGCATGTTGCTTTCTGGCATAAATGTCCGATAATGGTTGATGTGTCATTATGTATGGTCCAATTTTGTTCGGGAGTTTTTTCTGAATATAGTCTATTATTCATTATTCCGTAGGGCATACGTGCATATTCAGTTATTGTATTATTCTGGTAATCTTTAAAAAACTCAGAATATTTATATTCTGACCAATAGTACTTTCCTTTACCTAAAGGACCCAGCCAACTTGGGATGGATTGAGCTGCTTGTTTTTTGCTTTTCCATACCCAAACTAGAGAATCATTGTTGAATATAAAAAAGCTATAATATTTGGAAAAATATTGACCGATTTCTAATCGTTGTAAATCCACATAGCTATCTATATTGGTAATGTCCTCTGCGTTTAATGCATATGAGAATCGCATATTGCATGAATCTATTGTTGTCATTTTCTCTATATTTCTCTTTCCACTAAGGGGTGCTATAGCTTTTCCCTGTAACTGTTGTGCTTTTATAATTTCTAAAAACACACAGTGATAGATAATTAATATTATGTATTTTTTCATATTTATTGATTGGTAAATAGTTTACAATAGCGATTGCAATTCTTGAACCCAATCCCCTCTCCTCTGAAGAAATGGGACAAGAGAGAGGGGAAAGGGTCATTTCAACTTGATTACTCGTGTAGCCAGTCTGGATCTACATCAAGGGGAAAGTCACAATCTGCGTATTGATTACAGCCCTTTTCGGATTCCGTGTCAAGGCCATAATTCGCATTCATATTGTCATTCCATTCGGAACCTCCAGGTTTTCCTTCCCAATAGCAAGAACATCTGCAACAATTGCCCCCTTTTAAAGCATTCATCTCTTTGTCTTTCAGCCCTGCTTCAGACAAAGCATTCAATTTCAATTTCTTTAATTTCATAATTTAAAATTTTAGAATGATTAAATAAGTCTCTGTTTCACATATAATGAATGGCTTTGCTTCACAAGAAAGGTATGAGGCTGTAGTTCCCTTTTGTTACACCAAACCATAGCGAGCTCTGTTTTATTCCAATTCTAAAGGGTAGTAAGTTGCTTTGCCATAATATTCATGAATGAATTTTTGATATTTCAGCAGTTTTTCTCGTTTCATTATTCTATAATATTTATAATCTTCGTATCTTTTTATATAAATTGGAGATGTAAATTGCTCAATTCTGATACATTCGAATGAATACAAATATTTGTCATCAGTGATTTTTAAAATGAGTCCCGGTAGTCCTCCAAATTTCCAAGGTCCTTTGCTTATGGGAATATCCATTGTAAACCATGCTTCATATTTTCTTCCTCTGAAATAGCAAGTTGCTTTTTGGCAGCGTTGGCCTATCAATAACATGGTATCGTCATGTATCGTCCATTCTTGAACAGGTACACTTTCAGTTGCTTGACTATTTTGTTTTTGCATATAGAATTGCATTCGGGCATATTCTGTAAGTTGCTTTTGGGTACAATCTATAAATATCTCAGAGTGCTTGTATTCAGACCAATGGTCTGGATATTTTCCTCCTGATCCTAACCTCCGTGGTCTTGCTTTTGCTTGTGGATGTTTTTTCTTCCAAATAGTACAAAGAGAGTCTGAACTGAAAGTGAAATAACTATAGTATTTGATGAAGTTTTTGCCTATTTCAAGACGCTGCAAATCTTCATAAGAATTTGGAACATTGATTGTATCTGCATTAAATGCATACCACGCTCTTATATAGCAGCTGTCAATAATGGACATTTTATCTGTATCTTTTCCGCTCGGACTTAATATGATATATTTTTTTTGAGCGGATAAGCAGGGAAATATGTTTAAGGACAAAATGAAAATAATAATTTTTATGAGTATTCCCATGGTATTTAATTTAGAAATATTAGAGTATAAATATAGTGCGAATATTATGTTCCTTGAAGAACGTAGTAAAGCTTTCTCGTGTAAGGAAGTTGTTTTACTACGTTCAATGGATGGTCATTTATAACCCTTTTCTCTAGATTCCTGCACTAGGTAATGGTACAACTTCGTTGTCGTCATCGCAATAAACAAATTCATTGCAACCTTCAACAGAGTGACCGTCAAATTTGTAGTTACCTTTGCTGTTGTCTGCAGAAGAAGAATATCCAGGTTCTCCTTCGTGATAGCAGGAACAAGTACAACAGTTACCCCCTTTTAGAGCATTCATCTCTTTGTCTTTCAGCCCCGCTTCCGACAAAGCATTTAATTTCAATTTCTTCAATTTCATGATAATATAAAATTAAAAAGTAAAGGCTTCTTGATATTATTGTTTTTATAATGCGTTGAGCAAAAGTTGAGGCCCGTTAAGCTTCTGACCAACTCAATATATACTATTTAAACCGTTCTCGTAATTCTTTTGCGGAACTTGCTCTTGTGGCGAAAACAGATGCTTCAGAATTCATGAATTGTTTGTGATGGCTGAATTTGCTATTATTGCCTCTCGGGTGGAATAAGTGATATGACACTCCTTTGGCCTTGTGTATTTTATATCCCAGTATTTGCCATCTGTTGTAACGTTCGAAATCTTCTGAAGCCCAACCATAAAATGCTAAATTTTCCATACCGGCCTTTTTATAAGAAATAGCATTGACAAATATAGCTCCGCCGCATAATGCTTCGGTCTTATAGAGATAATCCATCTTGGCATGTTGCTTTTGTAACTCTCCGACACGGCAATTCTTTATAAAAAGTTCCCTTATGGATATTGGTACATCCAGCACTTTTCCATCATAGGGCAAGGCAATGTCATATTTCTCATTTCGTAATTTCCCTATTGCTTCTATAATTTGAGAAGAGGATATGATTATATCGGCATCCCATATGGCAAGAAATGGAGTAGTGGACATTTCTGTCATTATATTAAGATACTTGGTGCGATAGAATGTACTGTCATAATCTTCAATAAAATGATATTCTATTTTTGGTCCTAACAGTTTTTTGATTATTCCGTTGTTATAGGCATCTGCTTCCAATATCATTATTCGGCAATCGAAATGCCGGGACAAGTATTGAACTACTGATATTAGGTTTTCCAGACGGATAATTGAATCGATCCGTACAGGTATCATAAAAGTGACATCTTTCAAATCTGTTTTCATCTTTCTGTGCTTTTTAGTAATGACTCGTATATTAAAGAGACGCCCGCATAGCCGTTTACTAATCCTGTACTGCCTGTAAAGGCGTTCAATCGTGGATTGAATCTACCGTCCCAAATCTCAGATTGCTCTATTTTTTCTAATATGCGCGATTTTAAAAGAGGTGGCGGCAATTCTTCTTGTTGCAAGGAAAGCAACAGGCAATAACCTGAAAGGCCTCGTCTTAAGGTTATGTTCTTATTTAAAAATTCTTGCTCTATAATCCTTTTATGATCAATGTTTGTCTTCAAAAGTTCTGCATGCTCTTTCCACTGTGGCATCGAAACACATTTTAGTGTTTCCTGAATGGCGGATAATAATACGAGACGATTACCATGTCTGACGGGCATAGAAGATAGCGTAGTGTTGGCAAGTCCTTCCCATATCTTTATAATTTTATAATTATAAAAGTCCAAAAAGTAAAACTTACTCAATAGCTGTAGATAAAGTGGCAACTCGTAACTTTCCAAATCCAAATGAAGTGGTTCTTCCCAAGCTGTGTCGGAGAAGTTATCCTCTATGTGATTGATTATCTGTATTACGGTTCGCTGGGCTAATCTCTTTTCGGTCTTGTTCTTTATAGTTCGCAGCCTGTCAGAGTAATAGAACAGCAACCATAGAAAGTCTCTTCTTTTTTTCTTTTCATCTCTTAACCACTCTGACTGAATGGTCCGGAATAACAGGTCATCCACTTCTCGCAGGGTATTGTCAATATTTCCGGTTACAAACTGTTTTTCGGCAATATGGTGTATTCCCCATGCAATACCTGATATGCCAATATTGAAGTCAATGGTCGTTATTTCACTTACTAAGGCATAAATATCATTCAATAGTTTCTCTGCATAAGTGCGATATTTAGGATTATTTTGAAGTTGAGCTTTCTGGAAATAGTAGATGCAGAGTCCCATCTTCCCGTCAAATAACCCTATTGGTAAGATATTCAAGGGCAAGGTCATAATAATCCGGTCCAACTTTAGAATGTGATCTTTGAATTCTTCTCTGTTCATAGTTTGATGTTTAAGATTAATAATTAAAGATGTGTTACCATTTCACTGGGTGATACAACAGGTCATCCGGTCCTTTCTTCTCTATATACATTCTGTTGAATGGCGTGTGATATCTCATACTACAGTTGATGTCCGAATCATCTTCTCCCGGGCTATAAAAACATCGTCTACGATTGGTGGTGGAGAAGTGATTCGATTCTCCCCAATCCTCTATAGAAAAGTTTGCATTATAGAGTATTGTAGGAATAAAGACCTCGTGATGCCCCGCATTCTCCAATTTCAATTCTTTATCTATTTCTTTTAATGCTCTGTTTGATAACCTGTAAATAGGATTAAAAGATCTGACATAATTTTCTTGTCCAATTAAAAGTGTTTTTAATTGAAGGCTACTCCACCAACACCAATAAGGTTGCTCTGAGTAGAGCTTGATATGTGACGAAATGAAATCTGTTTCTACGTTTTTATATGCGATAAAGAGATTTTGCCAATTCCCATTGAAATAGACGTCGTATTCTATATTCCAATAGAAATTATAATCAGGATGTTCTTTGAAGAACTGTAAAACTTGAAAATGGTTGCTTCCCGGTACGATTGTTTCTTCTATGGGAGTATATCCCAATGCATTCAGGGAGTTTACGCTGAATGAATAATAACGAATATTCTCGGGAATCCTCATGGAATCTCCATCTTCAATTAGCATGTATAAATCGCCTATCTCTTTGGTCGCTTCGTACAGTCGATAATATTGTTCGATGATATATCTTGTCAGTTGGTGTGCTGCCAATAAAATTGCAATGTGATTCATCTGTTCTTTGTTATTTGGTCCAACTCCATGTTTCTATATCTTTTCTTAGTTCTTCGGGCATCATTCCGCATATACGGCTATATTCCTTTTTGGTTTTGTAAATTACCTCTGCGTCTCTATCGCCACTGTTGATTCCGCGTGAGTGATATAGGTGATATAGGGAACCGGGAACTCTGACAGGAGTCTGGCCCAAGATGTGTAATCGTTTATAACGTTCACTGTCTTCAGGTCCCCAACCAATGAAATTCTCATTCTCCCAACCATATTGTCGGTACCGTCCTACGTTTACCAGAAAAGCTCCTCCTACGGAATAGTATCCACACATTAGCCTCCGAGGCATGTCAAAGTCTGTAAGGAGCCTTATGTCCAATTTTTCACAGAAGAGAGAAGAGAAGAAATCGTTGATGTACCAAAAGCGTCCATCGTAAGGATAAGCCATAATCGTTTGTTCATCTGATATCCTCTGATGAGCCTGCAATAGTTGTGCGATAGGCGCCACAGCATCCGTATCCCATATTCCGGCCGTTTCTGTAGAAACTTTGGATAACATGTGGTTGATATAGTGTGTTCTATGAAAAACAGGATTCTCATCATATATAAACTCATAGACAAGTCCTGGTATATGCGGCAATTCTTTGACGTGTTGTTGATTATCTGCCTCCAATACGATGTAGTTGGAAGAAAGATGATGTGAATAGAATTTCAATATGGTTAATAGGTTGCGCAGCCTGTATTCTGAATCTATACGTACCGGAATGCAGAAAGTTAGATTCTGCATCTCTTTTTTTCTGATCATGATATACCTCCTTCCATATTTAATAAACCAAACCCTAAGCCACATAGAGTGGATATGTCGAGAGAGGCTTCTTGTATTTGTTCTATTATATATTCGGTGAAAGCTTGATTCTCATGTATCAGTTGAAATGCAGAACTGAATATTTGAGGAGTATCATACAGCAAGCTGTAGAAACCAAGATTGGCAATGAAATCAATGCTTGCTTGGTCATTACCTGTCTCTTGAAGTAAAGAGTTACTTTTATTCATCAGAAACAGACATATATATTGGTCTGACAGCGTTCCTCTATTGATTATCTTATAATATAGTTGCGGGGTATATTTCAATAACTTTCTGGTCAAAAAAGGATATACGTCTGTCTTATCGGCCTGTAAAAGAAAGTATAGGATGGAATGAAGCATTGATAAAGACATTTCCGAAGGAGTATATATAAGAGGTATAGAGTGTAGTAACAATCTATCGCATTCATCCAATAGAATGATTATTCTTTCGTTGTGAGTATATTGTTCTGATGAGTCTTTGGGCATTCTTAGTTGCGACATATAGATTCCGCTCGAAAATATCAGATCATCTTTACTCATTGGTATAGGTGCCAAAAGACGGTAAGACATGCAGTCTTGCATGCCTATGGAACGAAACTTCATAACTTCGTCATCTAACTCTAATATATTTTTGTTAGCTAAGTATTGTATTCCCCAGGAAACTCCTAATCTGCCTTTTAGTAAACTGTATGGTTGGTTGTTTAATTCTTTTTTTTGTGTATCCGTTAGTATTATAGAAGCCATATATCTTGCTTCTTCGCTCCCTTTTATTTCTGAATAAAGTGCAAGAAATAAGAATATCTCCATTGTACCACCCTTTAAGTAGCATGGAAGTTTCGACAGGTCTTGTCGCATTAGTTGTGCGTAGATATAATCTACCAGGTGTTTTTTCATTGTATTATTTTTTTGTAAATGTAGGAGGACTCCTTGAATCATAGATGTTATAAAAGGTCATAGATATGGTATTTTGATTCATTCTTTCATATTGGGATATTTGTATGCATGATTTGAACCGATTTTCCCCTTTTAGGAATCTTTTGGGTCTTCTTAGTTTTACTGTGTCTGTCAAGAGAAATAGTTTACGTAAACCTTAGATATAAATATGTTGATGAATTATGATGAGAAAAGTGTGATACAAAAAGGCACAAATTATGCCGAAACTTTATTCTTCTTCTGAAAGAATTTTAGTTCCGGCATAATCTGTGCCTGTAGAAACGATTAAGAGTCTTACAAGGCTCTTAATCGTGGAGCTTATTTATTCAGCTTCCACTCGCAAC
>ENA-OOZQ01001104-OOZQ01001104.1-human-gut-metagenome-genome-assembly--contig:-NODE-1104-length-17785-cov-2.587028_pt1 | contig 17785 bp, 15 predicted proteins | sample MGYA00241188_ERZ501399 | MGnify/ENA primary metagenome ERZ501399 (study PRJEB25962, sample SAMEA2042658) | human gut metagenome | biome: human gut; feature: human-associated habitat; material: faeces... | reverse complement strand
ACTAAAGAAATAATTGATGTTACTTCTGCTTTACAAAAAGTTAGGAAAGAGATTAAGTTGTGTGATGAAATTTATGATAATGTGCCAAAGATGAAGGAGAAATTAAAAGAACTAGATGATAAAGAAAAGCAGAAGATAAAAGAAAAAGAACAAGAGAAAAAAATAAAAGAGAAGAAGAAAAAAGATAGAAGGTATGATAGATAGGGCTGGTACAGAAATGTATCAGCCTTATCTGTTATATGTGTTCTAAAACAAATATAACAAAAAAACTTGACAAACAATTAAAATTGTGTTATAAAATATTTAGAACAAATGAGAGGAGGCTTATATGAAGCTAGAAGATGTTGCAGATGTACATATTGGAGTGGTTCTTAAAAGAAAAGAAGCTGTATATAAAGGAAATAAAACAAATAAATATAAAGTTTTCAATATAAGATGCTACGAAGAAAAAATAGAATATGATGATTTCCATAGTATGGAAGATTTAGGTGACTACGTTACACAAAAAGGAGATTTGATTTTTAGACTTTCTTTTCCAAGTAAAATTATCTTAGTAGATGAAAAAACAGAAGGGCTGCTAATTAATAATCTATATTGCATTATAAGGTGTAATAATAAAAAGATAGATAATGAATTTTTAAAGTGGTTTTTAGAAAGTAAAGAAGCAAGTAGACAATTAGAAAAAATTATTATTGGAACAGTAGTAAAATCAATTCCAGTTGCAAAACTAAGGTTAATAGAAATTCCAAATATAACATTTAAAGAACAGGAAAAAATATCAAAATTGATTTTTAGTTGGAATAAACAAAAACAATTATATAATCAAATGATATTAGAAAAAGATAATTATTATAATTCAATAGTTAATAAAGTAATAAATGGAGGTAAAGAATAAAATGAATGAAAAACAATTACAAGATAAAATAAATGGAACAATTTGGTCAGCTTGTGATACTTTAAGAAGTAGTATACCAGGAGGAAACTACAAAGATTATGCATTAGTAATGCTATTTGTTAAATATTTAAGTGATACATATAAAGAAGAAAAAGAAAAAGCAAATGAAATGTACAAAGGAAATGAGCAAATGATAGAAAGATATCTTTCTAGAAGTAAATTTATATTAAAGGAAGAATGTACATTTGATTATCTATATAATAAAAGAAATGAAGATAATATAGGTGAAATTATAAATAAGGCATTAGAAACAATAACAACTTTGAATGGTGTTAAATTATTAAATTTGTTTGCGGGTGTTGATTTTAATAGTGAAGTTGTATTTGGAAAAAAGAAAGAAAAAAATGCAATATTAAAAACTTTATTATCTGATTTTAATAATGATGATATTGATTTAAGACCATCTAAAATAGGAAATTTGGATGTTATAGGAAATGCATATGAATACTTGATTGCTAGATTTGCTGGAGATTCAGGAAAAAAAGGAGGAGAATTTTATACTCCTGCTGAAGTTTCAACATTACTTGCAAAATTAGTTGAACCAAAAGAAAATGACAGAATATATGATCCAGCTTGTGGGTCAGGGTCATTACTATTAAAAGCAGCCAAAGAAATTAAAGATAAAAAAGTTAGCGTATATGGGCAAGAAAGTAATAGTTCAACTTATAATTTATGTAGAATGAATATGTTTTTACATGGTGTTAATGATGCTCATATTGAATGGGGAGATACTTTAGCTAATCCATTGCACTTAGAACATGATGATTTAATGAAATTCGATGTGATAGTATCTAATCCACCATTTTCATTAGATAAATGGGCAAAAGGATTCGAATCTGCAAATTCAACAATTATTGATGATGGTAAAAAGAAGAACACATTTAAGATGGAAGCTTCAATGGATCCATATAATAGATTTGAATATGGAGTTCCACCAAAAAGTATAGGTGATTATGCATTTATTCAACATATGTTAAAAAGTTTAGCTGAAGATGGAAGAATGGCAGTTGTATTACCTCATGGAGCTTTATTTAGAGGAGCATCAGAAGGATTAATTAGACAAAGAATTTTAGAAGATAATTTAATTGATGCTGTTATAGGATTACCAGAGAATCTATTTTATGGAGTTTCAATACCAGCTACAATAGTTGTGTTTAAAAAGAACAGAACTAGAAAAGATGTGTTATTTATTGAAGCAAGTCGTGAATATGAAAAAGGGAAAAATCAAAATACATTAACAAAAGAAAATATCAAAAAAATATTAGGAACATATAAAAATTACAAAGAAGTTGAAAAGTATTCTCATATTGCAACTATGGACGAAATAAAAGAAAATGAATATAACTTAAATATTAAAAGATATGTGGATACTTTTGAAGAGGAAGAAGAAATTGATATAGAAGAAACAAAGAAAAACATTGAAAAAATAAACGAAGAACTTCAGGTATTAGAAAAAGAATTGCAAGAATCATTGAAAGAATTAGGGTTATAAAAGGGAGTAAAATATGAATGATAGAGAAATAGAAATACATGTAAAAGGTGGGTTTTCAGAAAGAAAGGGAATAAAACATTTTTCAGATATTGTACAAGTAGACAACTTAAATATGAGAACAAGAAATAAGTTATATGGAGTAACAGAAGAATTACTAAAAAAAGATAAAAAGGAATTAGAACTCATAGAATATATTTATACAGAGATTTTTTCTTTAACTAAAAATGATATTCCAATAGATGGAAAAGAATTTAATGTATTTTCTGGATATTATGATAAAGTAAAGAAAGAGTTGGCTAATGAGTTTAGAAAGCTAGATTATAATGAAGTATTTGATTTTATTGAAGGAATAATAATGGGAATACGATTAGCTAATCAAAGGAAAGTTTATATTGATGACATTAACAGAGTTTTTATAGAAGAAAATGTAAACTATAGAATTGTAGGAAATAAGATTACAGATATAGTAAATGAAGAAGAAATTAATTCTATAGAGAAAACGATAGACAATCCATATGAAGTTGTAAAAAAACATTATAATAAGGCATTGGAAAAGCTATATAAAGATAAAGATTATTCAAATTCAATTAAAGAATCAATAACGTCCGTAGAAGCAATGTGTCAAATAATAAATGGTAGTAAAGAAACTTTAGGAAAAGCATTAAATAGTTTGAAAATCGAAATACATCCAGCTTTGAAAAGCGCATATAGTAGCATATATGGATATACTAGTGATGAAAATGGGACGAGACATGCAAATGGAATAGGAGAAAAAAATGCAACTTTTTCAGAAGCCAAGTATATGTTAATTAGTTGTTCTGCTTTTGTCAATTATTTAAAAGAAAATATGAGGAATAAAAATGAATAAATTGTTTTCAGAAGAATTTGAAATTGAATCAAATATAATAGAAGAATATGGAGCTGTTGATATATCATTAGTGTGTGATATACCATTATTCATAGATCCTTTATTGATATTTAATAGTTCAAAGGATAAATATAAAGAATTGCACAATGAAATAATAAGATATTTTCACTTTTTGGCTAGAAAAGCTGAAAAAGAATTAAGTGAATCAGAAATAAAAACGTGGTTTACGTTTAAAGAAGTTTGTAATAATTGGTTAGGATATTCTTTGGAAGGAAATAAAGGTTCTGCATTAAATATGGAATTTGCCAGAATTTTATATAAAAATATAGGATTTGTTTTAAATAACAATAGTATTTCTAAAGGAAAACATGCTGAAAAAATTATGTTGCTTTATGACAAAAGTGGAAGAGATAAGATTAGTGATATGACTGTAAATTTAATTAAAGGTTATTTATGCGAATATACAGAAAAATTTGCTAAGAAATATTTAACGGATAAGAAATGTAAAAGAATAATTGTGGATAAAGCTGGATTTAACTTTGATACAGAAAGTTTTTTTTCAAATGAATATTATCTTCCTTTTATTATAAATGAAAAGGGAAAAGAAGAGTATATATTGTTGACGCCAAAAGATATGCTAAGAGAAGAAGAACCATCGATAAATAAAAAAGATTTTTTAGATAGTTGTGATAGAGTATTAATGGCAATAGATAATGACGTTTTGAGAGTTCAAGTAGATAACTATATACAAATTGCTATTTCTAAATATGAAGATGAAATGAAAAGAGAAAATAAGAAATCAAAAGAAAAAGAGATAAACAAGATAAAAATGAAAAGCTTTGGAGATATGGCAGAAGAAAATCCTATTTTATATGATTATTATATAAAGTTAAAAGAACAAGATGCTGAAGAGATACAGAATGAATGCCTAAAAGAAGTTAATGAGCAATTGTCAAAATTAATTGATAATGCTAAAACTTTTTGCGCTATTGTAAAAGATGCAGGCTATATTGCTAATGAAAGCATCTCTGCTAAAGACGAATCAAGGGAAAGAATTAAATTTTTTAAGCATGTTATAGAAGATTGTGATGCATATAAAAATTTATATTATAATGGAAAGAGAATAGCAAAAGAAGATGATTTAAATAGAATGTTTAGATTTGTGTGGATGAATAGTAAGTTTAAAGCTGATTTTGAAACTAATAATGGTAGAGGAGAAGCTGATGTTGTTGTATCAAAAGGAAGCAATAATCAATGTGTTGCAGAATTTAAACTTGCAAGTAACACACGTGGATTAAAGAAAGTATTTGAACAAGCAGATGTATATTGTAAAGCTAATAGTTGTATAGAAAAAATAATAGTAGTATTTTACTTTGAAGAAAAGGAATATGAAAATGTTCAGAAGTGGATAAATGAAAATAATTTAGGAAAGTTTGTTGATCAAGATATTTTTTTAATAGATTGCAGAAATGATAATAAAATATCGGGTTCTAAATTGTAAAAGAAGTAGGAGTAATAAAATGAATAATGAAATAATTCCGAAAGGTTGGAAAAAAATAAAATTAAAAGAAGTATTAACAGAAATAAGTGAAAGAAATAAAGGTGAAAGAGTTACAATAGTATTAAGTGTTACAAATTCCAAAGGATTTGTGAATCAAGAAGAATATTTTGAAGGAACTATACATAGTACGGATATATCAAAATATAAAATTATTAGAAAAAACCAATTTGCATATAATCCTTCAAGAGTAAATGTTGGATCAATTGATATTTTGCAAGATTATGAAGAGGGAGCTTTAAGTCCTATGTATGTCGTTTTTGAAGTGGATACAACCAAATTATTGCCGGAGTATTTTAAGTATTATTTCCAAACTAATAGATTTTATGAAAATGTAAAGAATAATACTCAAGGAAGTGTAAGACATAGTTTGAGTTTTAAGGCTCTAGCTGATTTTGATTATTTATTACCTTCAATAACAGAACAAGAAAAAATAGTTAGAATATTGGATAATGTAGATAAAATTATTAAAAAAATTGAAAAATTAAAAAATAATATAAAGCTATCAAAAAAGTATATTATGAATATAAATTTTGGAAAAATTATCAATAAAGGCAAAAGAATGAAAGAAGTTTGTACTTTTTTTTCTGGAGGAACACCTTCATCGCAGAATAAAAAATATTATGAAGGTGATATACCTTTTATTAGATCAGCCGAAATTGATAACTGCTCTACAGAACTAAAAATTAATGATGAGGGAATAAAAAACTCATCTGCAAAAATTGTAAAAAAAGGTGATTTACTATTGGCTTTGTATGGAGCTAATAGTGGTAATGTTGCTATATCTAAAATAGAAGGAGCAATTAATCAGGCAATCCTTTGTATTAGGAGTAATGAAATAAAAATAAAATATCTGAAATATTTATTGGAGTATGACAAAAATAATATACTTAATAAATATTTACAAGGAGGACAAGGAAACCTATCTGCAGAAATAATTAAAAATCTAAAATATGACTTTCAAATAAAAGAAGAACAAGAAAAAATAATTAATATTTTAGATTTAATCGAAAATAAGATTAATATGATAGATATCTTAAAAGAACAATATATAAATGTAAAAAAGGGGCTAATTCAACAACTTTTAACAGGAAAAGTAAGAGTAAAAATATAAATTTAATTTATGGGGGAAAATTAAATGGAAGAAAAAATACCAGTAGCTAATGAAATGTCTACAAGTCAAAGACCTGCTATAGAAGTATTACAAAAATTAGGATATAAATACATATCAGAAGAAGAAAATAAAAATTTAAGAAATAACATCCTAACAGATGTAATATTTAAAGATATATTAGCTAAAAAATTAAATGAAATAAATAGTTATGAATATAAAGGAGAAAAGTATAAATTTTCAGCAAGTACCATAGGACAAGCTATTAAAGATTTAAATGAAGATTTAGTAACAGGACTTATTAGTACAAATGAAAAAATATATGATTTATTAACATTGGGAAAATCTTATCAAGAAAATATGGTAGATGGCACTAAAAGGTCTTTTGACATAAAATATATAGATTTTGAACATCCAGAAAATAATGATTTTTATGTTACAGAAGAATTTTCAGTGTTAAGGATGAATGGTAAAGATTATGCAAGACCAGACATTGTTTTATTTGTAAATGGTATACCATTAGCAGTAATAGAGTGTAAAGATGCATCAGTACCAATAATTCAGGCTATTTCTCAAAATATAAGGAATCAAAAGCCAGACTATATTCCTCAGTTATTTAAATTTATACAAATAGTTATGGCAGCTAATAAAAATGAAACGAAATATGCTACTTGTGGTACGCCAGATAAATTTTGGTCAACGTGGAATGAACAATATGTGGAAAGACAAAATGAGTTACTAAATAAAACTGTAATTGGTAGACAAGTAACAAAGCAAGATAGAGATATAATTTCATTATTTGAAAAAGAAAGATTTTTAGAATTAATAAAAGATTTTATAATTTTTGAAGCTGGAAAAAAGAAGATATGTAGATACCAACAATATTTTGCTGTAAAAGCAATGTTAGAAAGAATAAAACATGACAAAAAAGGTGGAGTTGTTTGGCATACACAAGGTTCTGGTAAATCCATAACAATGGTATATATAACAAAAAAATTGATGGAAGATAAAGAAATACAGAACCCACAAGTAGTTATAGTTACAGATAGGGTAGATTTGGATAAACAAATTCATAAAACATTTAATAGAATCGGAGTAGAAGCAGCAAGAGCTACAACTGGAAACAATTTAACAGATTTAATTAAAAATGAAAAAATAAGAGTTATAACAACTGTTGTAAATAAATTTGAAACAGTAGTAAAATCAGGAATTTCAGTAGATGCACCAAATACATTTATATTAGTTGATGAAGGACATAGAACTCAATATGGGGAGATAAATAGAAGAATGCAAGAAGTATTCAAAGGAGCAATATATATTTCTTTTACAGGAACACCTATTATGAAAAGAGATAGAAATATATTTGATAAATTTGGAGGATTAATACATAAATATTCTTTAGATGATGCTTTAAAAGATAAAGCTATAGTACCATTAATTTATGAAGGGAAAATGGTTGATCAAGAAGTGTCAAAAGAAGCTATTGATATGCGACTAGATATGCTAACAAGAAGCTTGACTTCCGAACAAAAAATTGAAGTCATGAAGAAATGGAGTAGATTTGAGAAAGTTGCTTCATCTGAGCAAAGATTAGAATTGATTGCATGGGATATAGCAAGTAATTACAATCAAACACTAAAAGGAACTGGATTCAATAGCATGCTTGCATGTAATAAAAAAGTCGAAGCAGTAAAATATTATAATATTTTTAAAGACGAATTTCCTGAATTAGAAGTTGCAGTTGTAATATCATCTCCAGATATGAGAGAAGGAGAAGGAAGTATTGATGAAGATACAAATGATATTGTAAAGAAGTTTTATATAAATGCTATTTCAAGCTATAAAAATGAAGAAGAATATGAAGAAATTATAAAATCTAAATTTATAAATGGAGATATAGATATACTAATAGTTGTAGATAAATTACTTACAGGGTTTGACGCACCAAAAGCTTCAACATTATATTTGGACAAACAAATAAAAGAACACAATTTATTACAAGCTATAGCAAGAGTAAATAGACTTTGCGATGGAAAAGATTATGGTTATATAGTTGATTATAGAGGACTCTTAGGAGAATTAGATAAAGCATTAACAATGTATCAAGAAGCTGGATTAGAAGAATTTAATGAAGAAGATATAAAATCATCTGTATATTACATTGATACAGAAATAAATAATATGTTTAAAGCATATGAAGACCTTAAAGAGTTATTCAAAGATATAAAGAATAAAAATGATTTAGAAGAATATGAAATACTTCTAGAAGATGAAAAGATAAGAAAAGACTTTTACAATAAACTATGCAAATTCGGAAGTATGTTAGGCATAATTCTACCAAGTGACCAAGCTTATTACAAAGTTGGAAAAGAAAAAATAAGTGAATTAAGAAAAGCATTAGCTTTCTATCAAAAATTGAGAGCAACAGTAAAATTAAGATATTCTGAAACTATAGACCATAAAGAATATGAAGCTAAGATGCAAAAATTATTAGACAATTATGTAGTTGCAAAAGAAATGATGAGAATAACAGAACCAGTAGATATAACAGATGCAGAAAATTTTGATAAAGAATTAGAAAAAATGGGAACAGATAGAGGAAAAGCAGATGCTATTAGAACAAGGCTAACAAGAACTATAAGTGAAAAATCCAAAGAAGATCCAGCTTATTACAAGAAATTTTCTACAAGAATTGAAGAAACTATTGAAGCCTATAGAAATAGAAGAATTACAGATAGTGAGTATTTACAAAAAATGCAAGATATCAAAGAAGATTTTAGAAAAGGAAATTCAGGAATTAGCTATCCAACTAATATAACAACAGAAAATTCAAGAGCTTTTTATGGAGTTATATATGATAAATTAATTCCAAGAATGAAAGAAAATGCTAACATAGAAGAAATAGGAGAAATTGCTTTAACTATTCAAAGAGAGATTGAAAGTAAAATAAAAAGAGATTGGCATTATAATACAGATATTCATAATGAAATTGCTCAAGCAATAGATGATACAATATTTATGTATGCAACAAGAAAGAATATTAATTTAGACCTTGAAGAATTAGACAAACTAATAGAGGAAATTATAAATATAGCACTTATGAAATACTAAAGATTATGAAAGGATGGTAACATGGAAAAAGAATTTGTGGAATCTGATGGCGAAAAAATATATTTTCACATTCAAAGAAAGAATATAAAAAATATGAATTTAAAAGTTAATATTGATAAAAAAGTTATGTTATCAATTCCAATGAACATGTCATTAGATAAAGCAAAAGACTTTGTCAGGAAAAAGGCAAATTGGATAAAAAAACAACAAGATTTCTATGATACATTTGCAGAACAAAAGGAGAATATAACTTTTGAAGATGGAGAAACAGTTTATTTGTTAGGAAAACAATATAAAATGAAAATTATTTCAGATAATAGTAACGATGTTGTTATAAATAATAAATATATTGAAATTCATATAAAAGAAAAATATATAGACAATAAAAGTTATATTAAAAAAGTTTATGAAAAATGGTTAAAACAATATGCTCTAAATGTTCTAGAAGAACTAGTGATAAAATATCAAGAAACATTAAAAAAATATGGTATAAAAATTCCTAAAATAGAGATAAGACGCATGAAAACAAGATGGGGAAGTTGTATACCAGCATGTAATAAAGTTATATTTAATTTGAATTTAATAAAAACTCCAATGTGTTGTATTGAATATGTTGTTTTACATGAATTATCTCATTTTAAGCATCAAAATCATAGTAAGAATTTCTATAATTTTATTACAATATTTATGCCTGATTGGAAAGAACGTAAGAAAATATTAGATGAAGAATTTATGGGAGTAGTATAATATAAAGGAGAGAATATAATCATGCCGTTTAGAAAAGATATCCAGAAATATATTTATAAATATTGTGCTAATCATTTGCCAGATGAAGATTGGCTAGAAAATGAATTTAATTTTATAAAGAAAGAAGAATTAAGAAATAGGATAAAAACAGAGTACAAAAATGCTAGATATGTGTATAAGATTTTTGAAGGATTAGAAGTAGAAAATGAATTGTTATTAGCTGAAGTTAGACTACAAATATTAATGTATGCGTCTATTTATGAAACTATTCTACATTATATAATTTTTGATGAATATTATAGAGATGAACAGTGTGTTAAAGATTTGCTTGTTCAAAAAACACTAAAAGAGTATAGTATTCCACAACAAAATTTAAAAAAGATAAGTAATGAATTACACCATGATCAAAAAAATATTATTACTTGTTATAGAACAACAGTAAAAAGAGACATAACAAAAGTTAGATTTGATGAAAAGTGCATAGTAGCTAAGGAATTAGGAATTTTGAAAGATATTAAATTAGACATGCCTAAAATAGATGAAAGAACAGGAAAAACAGTTAATAAAATATGTTTATGTAATGATTTAATTTCAATTTATGAGATGCGTAATGCAATTCATATACATGCAGAAATAAAAAAAGATATAGAGTATCATTTATATATGTCAAAATTAGCATATAAACGAATGAGACCATTTATAGATCTAGTAAAAGAAAAACTGAAGAATGATAATAAAATATAAGGAGTAGCAAATTAAAAAATATATAACATTAATTTTTATTTAAGCGATACTTATATTTAACTAAAAATTTATAAGGAGGTTAGAATTTGAAAACATATTATTTATCCAATTTATATGAGAAGGACAAAGCAGCAAATGATTTGATATCATTCCTAGAAAATCAATTTAAAGAAATAGAGGGCTGTATATATTATGCATTTCCTATTATAAAGGAAATGGATATGCCAGAAATATATCCTAATGTTTTTTTTGTAAGTAATGAATATGGAATATATGCATTTGTATGTGATGAGATTACAGAAGACAGAGATAATGGTATTAAAAGAATTGCAGATAAATGTGCAACTCTAGATAGTCAAATATATTCTAAATTAATAAAAAATAAAAAATTATGCAAAACTCCGAGAAATTTGAAATTGAATTTTGAGGTAAAAATGTATTTGCCCAATTTTAACGATTATACAACTAATGAAGAAAATGTATTTACTTCTAAAAAAGAAATAGAAAAATACATAGAGGAAAATAAAAATGAATCCAATGATGAAGATTTGGTATTTGAAGTAATGTCAACCCTTGAAGCAACAGATGCAATTATTAAACCTAAAGCAAGAGAAATTAATATTGAAAATAAAAATTCTAAATCATATGTTTTAAGTAAATTAGAAGCTGATATAGCAAGATTTGATGATATGCAAAGAGTGGCTGCATTATCTATGCTTGATGGACCTCAAAGAATAAGAGGACTTGCTGGGACTGGAAAAACTATTATTTTATGTATGAAAGCAGCAATGTTACATTATAGATATCCAGATAAGCAGATTTTGTATACTTTTTACACAAAAAGTTTATATGATTATATACAACAATTGATAACAAGATTTTTTATTAAAATAAGTGATGGTAGAATCCCAGATTTTGAAAACCATATACTAATAAAACATGCTTGGGGTGGACAAAATTTAAAAGGAGTATATTATGATACTTGTATATCTAATAATATTAAGCCATTAGTTTTAGGAGACGTTAGAGAAAAAGAAAATCCATTTGATTATATATGTAATGATTTAATAGTAAAGTCAGAAGCTAAATTAAATAAAGACTATGATGTTATTTTAATAGATGAAGCACAAGATTTTTCAAGTTCTTTTTATCAGCTTTGTAGATTAATTGTAAAAGATGACAATTTAATATGGGGATATGATGAACTTCAAAATATATTTAATGTTAAAATCCAAAATACATTAGAAACATTTAGAAATTCAAGATTTAATATATCTGGAATTAATTTAAAATTGTTATCAAAGAAAAATGTGAAGATTAGTAATGATATTGTTTTATCGAAAAGCTATAGAAATATAAAAGAAATATTAGTCACAGCACATTCAATTGGATTTGGAATATATAATGACATTCTAATTCAATCGCTTGAAAATAACGAACATTGGGAAGACTTGGGATATGAAGTTCTAAAAGGAGATTGTAGTAAAAAAGAAAATGTACATATAAGAAGAAAAGATGAGAATTCACCATTAGTTGTTCCAAAAGAATATGAAAAAGATGATCTGATATTAACATATAGTGCAGAAAATATATATGATGAAATTGAATGGATTGCAAATGAAATAATTAATGCTGTCACAGTAGAAGGCTTAAAAGCAGATGATATAGCAGTAATTACAATTGATGATAAATATTCTCATAAATATGAAGAATTATTAAGACAAAAACTAGAAATACATAAAATTGACCTTAATTCAATTATTTCCAGAAATTATATAAAAGGTTTTCTAAGACAAGATTCAGTTACTTACTCTAGTGTATATAAAGCTAAAGGAAATGAGGCTGCAATGGTTTTTGTTATTGGTTGTGAAGTTTTTGAAACTAAAGTGAATGATAGATCGATGCGAAATAAGATTTTTACAGCCTTTACCAGAGCCAAAGTATGGCTTCGAATTACAGGGATTAATATAAAAGATGGTCAATTAGTAAAGGAAATGAAAATATTAAAAGAAAATAATTTTGAATTAAAATTTTTAAATAAACCTTCTGTAATACTACAAAGAGATTGGGACGAAAATTCTAAAAGAGTTGAAGCAACAAATGAATTTGTTGATAATGTAAAAGAAAAATTAAAACAACAAGGAATAAACGAAGAAGAATTTCTGAAAATATTTAATGAAAGAAATAGCAATTTTTGAAAATGAATGTTAATGAAGCAAAAATGAAATGTAGTATAAAAGAAGGAATAAATTTTTTAAAAAAAATAGAACTTTTTGAAGAATATGTAATGAAAAATTGTGAAATATTAGAATATGAAAAAAAGTATTCAGAAGTATATAGAAGGTCCATATATAAGGAAAATTATGAGACAATTTATAAAAATGCTATGGAGAATTCTGATTATGATATTTTGTTGAAAGATGGTTCTTTTTTTCAATTTAATTTTAAAAAAGAAAATAAAAATGATTTTAAACTAAAATACAATTATTTCCCAAATCCATATATTGACAGTATGGAGAGTTATAATAGTTTTATAAAAAGAATGTATAAACACAATTATGAAGAGGTAGGAGAATTGTATAGAAATTATTATGAACAATATATATCAGAATCAGCAGCTAATCTAAATATTACACCAATTAGATACGATTATGACAAGAATGCACATATGAATATGTGTCATCCTATTTCACATTTACATATTGGCAAAAATGAAAATGTAAGATTACCTATTAATTATGTTTTATTGCCAGAAATGTTTATACAAAATATAACTATGCTGATATATTTTGAAGAGTGGAAAAGCAATATTAATCAAAGTGATATAAAAAATAAATGTTTTTCTAGCAAAGAAAAGTCTAAAAAATGTGAAAATGAAATTTTAAATGAAGAAGAACAAAAAATAATATATTTAGATTGATAATAAGATAAATTTAAAAATAAATAGGAGAAAAAATGAGGAATATAGAACAAATATTAGAAGATTATCCATCATTAAAATTACAATATGAGCAAGTGAACAATATGTTATTTCTTAAGCTATTAATGCCAAAGGAACAAAGAAAAGAGTTAGATAGAATTAAGAAAGATATGTCAGATTTAATAATGACTACAGAAGAATATAATAATAACTTTTCTGATTATGGATGGATTGCATATTCGCTAATAAATGTAGAATTTATGAAAAAAGCTAACAAATTGTTTAAAGACAATGGTATTGAAAAGGCAGAAGAATTTATTGCAGATTATTACATAGAAAATTCCAAGAATGCTAAAAGATTTATTCAATATTCGTCTAATGAATTTAGGAAGAGAGCTAATATAATTAATGAAGCATTTGAAGCCTATGAAAATGAAAGGTATTGTTCAGCAGTTACTCTATTTTTAACTATTGCAGATGGAGTAATAAATGATTTTACAAAGAATAAAGGATTTTTTACTGAAGGAGTAGATTTAGACTGTTGGGATTGTTTAGTTGAATGCGATAAAGGATTAAAGAAAATTAAAGATATATATAATTTGCCTAGGAAGAAGACGAATGAAAAAATAATAAAAATGCCTTATAGAAATGGTATCCTACATGGAAGAGATCTGAATTATGGAAATAAATTTGTCTCTGGTAAATGTATTGTAATGTTATTAGCTATTTCAGAATGGATAAAAAATAAAAATACTGAGGACAAAAGGAAAGAACAATATATAAAGGAAGCAAATCCACCAGCATTAGGAGAAAGTTTAAAAAAACTTCAAGAAACAGAGGAAACAAGAAAAATAATTAATAATTGGGAAAGTAGAGAAATAGTTGTAGGTAAAGATATTCCTATAACTGGTAAGAAAGAGGATTATACTCAATATGATTTCATTTATAAATTTGTTGAAACTCTAGAAATATGGAAATCAAAAAATTATGGAGAATTAGCTAAAAGATTTGAAATAATATTTAACTATGAAGATAGAGCTGGATATAAACCTAAAAGGTGTAGAGAGCTTTTTGAAAAAAATATTTTATTAGAGTTTAAACTAACTAATATTACAGACCAATCAATATGTATGAAAGTTATAGAACTTGAAGTGAAACTTCAAAAAGAGGATAAAATTGTTAAGGATATAATGAAAATTGGAATGGTATATGAAGGAGAAAAAGATGTTGTAGCTATTCCAAATAAAAATAATGGGGAGTGGAAAATTTACCCTAGAGATATAAAAATATTATATGGATAATTGATAATAAGGAGGATAGAGTGATTTATATTACAGGAGATACCCATAGCGATTTTTCAAGATTTAAAGAAAATAAATTTCCAATCCAAACAGAAATGACCAAAGATGACTATGTAATTATATGTGGCGACTTTGGTGGAGTATGGACATTTGAAGAAGAAAGTAGCAGAGAAAAAGAAATATTAGATTGGTTAAATAATAAAAATTTTACAACATTATTTGTAGATGGAAATCATGAGAATTTTAATAGATTATATAATTATCCAGTTGAAGAGTGGCATGGTGGAAAAATACATAAAATAAGAGATTCAGTACTTCATTTAATGAGAGGTGAAGTATTTGATATAGATAATAAGAAAATCTTTGCATTTGGTGGAGCTAGTTCACATGATATTCAAGATGGAATACTTGATTTAGATGAAGAAGAAAAAATATATCAAATGAGAAAAAGAGGAGCTTATTTTAGAATTAGAGATTTTTCATGGTGGGATTTAGAATTACCTACTGAAGAAGAAATTCAGAATGGAATAAAAAATTTGGAAAAAGCGAATTATAAAGTTGATTATATAATTTCACATTGTTGTCCTACAAATATACAGACATTTATAAATCCAAGCTTTAAAAAGGATATCTTAACAGATTATCTACAAGAAATATCTGAAAAGTGTGAATTTAAGAAATGGTATTTTGGACATTATCATGAATACAGACAAGTTAATACACAATATGTCTTGCTTTACGAGGATATTGTTCCATTAGATTTTGAAAGTATATTTTAATAAATTTTCAAAAAGGTTTGGAATTACACGAAAATGGTAGTATAATAATATAAAATTACAATATAAAGTAGGTGCAAAAAATGTATAAAGAATCAAAACCAATGCTAACACCTTCTGAACTTATAAAACATCTTGAGTCAAAAGGAGTTAAATTTGAACTAATAAATAAAGAAGATGCTCAAAAATATTTAGAAGAAAACAACAATTATTTTAAGCTGGTATCATATAGAAAGAATTTTCCTAAATATGAGAAGGGAGAAAATTGTGGAAAATATATAGATCTAGACTTTAAAATGTTGATGGATTTATCTATAATTGATATGAGAATCCGAAAAACAATGCTAAGTATAGTTTTAGATTTAGAACATTATGCTAAAGTTAAATTATTATCTAAAATAGAAAATACTAGCAAAGATGGATATACGATAGTTGAAGAATATATACAAGATTTAAAGGCTAAAAATGAATATGATTATTTAGAAAAAGAATTAAATAAGAATAAAACTGGAACTTATTGTGGTGATTTGGTAACAAAGTATGATGGAGAATATCCTATTTGGGTGTTTGTAGAAATCATTCCATTTGGAAGACTTATTAAATTTTACAGATTTGTTGCTAATAAACTGCAAGATAGAAAAATGCTGGATGAATCATATATGTTAATGGATGTTAGAGAATTAAGAAATGCTTGTGCACACAATAATTGTATAATAAATGATTTAAAAGCAAATACTTCAAAGTATACTGCAAATTATAGAGTACTTAATGAAGTAGCTAGAACAGGAATTTCTAAAAAAGTAAGGGATAATAAATTATCAAATACGAGAACGAAACAATTGATAACTTTATTATATCTAAATAAAAATATTATAACCAGTGAAGGAGTCTTAAAACATCAAACAGAACTATTACATAAACTAAAAGATAGAATTGAATATCATATTGATTATTACAATACTAATGAATTAGTACAAACAAATTTTAAATTTTTGAATAAAATTATTGACAATTGGTATCCTAATAACATATAATATATATTATAGAGAAAAAGAGAGATCTTTTGCGGAGCTATGTTCATAGAGCGTGGCTCTATTTTTCTTTTTTTGATACTTTTCGACAAAATATTTTAATGAAATATATAAATTCTACAACTGTACTATAAAAATTAAAAAAGTAAGCACAAATGTAAAAAGATTACAGATTTAACACATATATTTATTTTGTGTTAAATCTGTTTTTTTCATAGATCTGAAAAAAGTATCTCGGAATACAAAGTTTTTTCAAAATTTTGAAAACATTTCAGAAAATAAAATTAACTATTCCTCAAAACATCCCATAACTAGCTGAGAACCATCCACAAATCCATTCCTATAATACTTCTCATTCCAATAATCCAGATATCTCATAAAATCATCATACAACTTATCAAGTTGAGACTGAACAAACTGCTTATTGTCCTTAGAAACATTACGCAAAATCTTCTCACAAAACTTATCAAAATTTAAACTATGCTTATAATCTTCATCAGAAAGCTGGCAAAGCAAAGTCTCTTCTCTATATTCTAACCATTCTTTTAAAATATCATCTTCATTTACTTCTCTAAAATTAACCATATTCAATTCCTCCTATACATATATAATTTCATTTAAAACAATCTCTTCAGCTCTATTTTTAATACTATTCATAGCTTGAACCCATTCCATTTGATGATGTTCTTTTAGTTGTTCATTAATATTTTCAGATTCAGCAAGTTGTTTTATAAGAAGATTCACTTTGTTATTAGCATTTTCATCTATATCTAGCAGATATTGTTTTAAATTACCATCTATAAGTAATTCAGTATATAATCCTTTATCAAAATTCTTTAAATAATTTAATCTTAATTGCCCATATTTTCCAATGTGTCCTTCAGGTTGCTTAGGCAAATACAAATCAGGAATAAAATAATCTCCTTCTCTGTGATAAGTAATTTTATTCATAATAAAAACCTCCAAAAAATAAATTTTAGGTTTCCCATAAATATCCCAATTTTATACGAACATATGTATAAACCACTTGGGGAAAAGTTGGGGAAAAACTTCTCCAAAAAGTTCAAAAAAATGCACAAATGTTCTAAAAGCCATTTCCCCAATTTTTATTGAAATATCAGCTAAAACCCTTGATTTCACTAAATTACATAAACGTTTCAAGCACATCTCA
>ENA-OOZQ01001094-OOZQ01001094.1-human-gut-metagenome-genome-assembly--contig:-NODE-1094-length-17857-cov-1.425683_pt1 | contig 17857 bp, 15 predicted proteins | sample MGYA00241188_ERZ501399 | MGnify/ENA primary metagenome ERZ501399 (study PRJEB25962, sample SAMEA2042658) | human gut metagenome | biome: human gut; feature: human-associated habitat; material: faeces... | reverse complement strand
ATAACTATCGCTTATATTTTACCTTTCATGGGTAATATCCATTTCAATAACACAAGTTAGATCATTGCTTTATCGAATCAAAAGATTGATATAAAAAAAGAACCTCTCTCCTAACTTAATTGCCAATGAGGAGAGAGATTCTAATATTTTATAATGCTATTCAGCATTTTTTAGAAAATCATGCTGATTGTGTCCTTTCGGAATTACTACCATTCATGATAACTAAAACCTGTTTCACAGCATCAATTAATTTTGACGCCTCATTAAGCTGACTCTCTGAAGGAGAAGTTGACACGCTTGAAAATCTTGCCTTTGCCATTTCCCCTTCGGAAAAAAGTTCATCATTCAAAAAAGCTATATCATCAGCTTTATAAACTGATTCTATTCCAAATGATAAAACTTTCTCCACTTGCTTCTTCCCAGACATTGCAATGTTCTGGGCAGCCGCAAAAGGATTCAAACTTAAATCTATACAGTCCTTGCAGAACTTCACATTAGAAATTAATCTATTCAAGACTATATCTCTAAGTGCAGAGAGATAGTTATTTTTAGTTATACTATCCACCTGTTTTAAAGCCTCTTCAAAGACCATTTTTTTCACGTCAATATTTTCTTTTTGCACTTGTTTAGAAAGAATATTTCTATACTTCTCATTTACTATGCAAAAAGCATCTTTCGGCTTTCTAGCCACTTTATTGGAACTAGTTTCTCTTGAAACATTTTGTTCCGCTACATTTGAATTCATCATATTTTTAAATTTTAATTGTTAATTAAAGAAGAAAAACCTCAAAAACCAATCAAAAAAAACTAAAAATATGGCTGAACTAGGAACTTTATATAGGAGAAATATCACAGTCATTGGCATATCTGCAACACTCTCCTACTGGCTCTACAAATATAAACAAAAAGCAATATCATTAACACCTTCTTTGTGAAAAATATCCTCAACAATCACTAACCAGAGCCTGTTTATATCGATTATATAAAAACACTACTCCATACCCTACAATTACCCTAAAACACAACTTTTCAACCCTATAATTGGGGTAAAACATTACTCTTTACCCTATAATTGACTAAAAACATAACACCTAACCCTATATTATCATCAATCCTTTACCCTTCACCCAAATTACCCCATTTATCTAATCTATTATTCCATTTATCTATATCCATACCATACTTCATTAAAAACATACCATTATTTAAATACAATATTATAAAACATACACTTTATTTCCCTCCTTCTTTCTATTTTCTTCTATCTAACAATATCACTCTATAAACATTCACCTCTTACCTGTTTTAAACAACTAACCAAAAACAAATCAATTAAACACCTCCTTAACTTACTAACCTCATGTTGCAAACCAGAGTTATTTATTATAAAATAATAATCATGATTTGCAACAAGTAAAAGAAGAAGGAAATAGAGATTTATGGCTAGCCATTACAAGTTTATAAATGGATTGAATAGAATTTAAGTTTTATCATCCAAATCATTTGCATTGCTATAATAAATATCTAATAGATACAGGAGATAAGCATTTTACTTGTTTTCTTCCAATACTCTTTCATTAATACCATGTTATATAAACTAAAAGTTATCATTTAATGAATTTTACAACTTCCTTGTCTTTTCATAGTTTTTGATTTTTTTAATCACTATCTTTGTGATAATAAACAAGATAAGATATAAGCATCATATCTACTTTCTCAAAATCTACACGTATAAACATTCTCTGGCATCAAGGTATGAAACCCTGTCAATTTAATCGATAGGGTTTTCATTTTACCTGAATTGTTGCAAATGGATATAGTATGTAGAATAGAATGCTTTTATATCTAATCATCCAGATAAATATAGATTGATATATCATTAAAAAGAGTGAGAGATTAATGAATCGAATGATATTCTAATCATTTATAATAGATAAGACTATCAATAATACCTTGAATCATGCTTTATAGAGGATAATAGTTTTAACCACTTCTTGAACTATTTAAATCTATACAATACAGTTGCAAGCTGGATATATTTATATATAAATAATAACCACGGTTTGCAACATCAAAATGATGAAAGAAGTGGATAATTTAATCATGTCAGAATGTTTTTCGTAAACAAAAAAGAGATTAGAGATTTAAATTACAACAAGCATCTATCAGAAACAGGTTTTTTAGAGACACTGGATTTTAACGCTAGATTCAAGATTTCCATTGAGGCACCAACAGGATGTGGGAAATCTTATTACTTGCTAGATTATTTAAAAAGGAATAACATTCCATTTTTATACGCCACAGATACATTATTCCTCATGGAAGGGTTAGCTAACAGGCATGGAATACCTTATTATTGTGCAGCCGATAGAAGTAAAGAGGGAGAGAGGCAATTAATAACTGTTTATCAACATATTCCTAAATTCATTAGAAAGGGTATGACGTTAATCATTGATGAATCACATTCACTTGTTACTGATTACAGCTGGAGAAGAGAAACGGTAGAGAACACTCTTACTGCGATGACAGGATACGATAGAGTGATCCTTCTCTCTGGCACTCCTTTATTATCTAATGATTCAGCGTATAATGGAATTGAACAAGTTAGAGCCATTCCCAATGAGGTTAGTAAAAGGAAATTATGGGTAACAAGATATTCACAGAATTTAGAGGGAGCTATACTTCAACTGGCTGGAATTATTAAAGAAGAGGGTTACATACCAGTTCTCTCTCTACTGGATAAATCCGATAAACTGGACACGATTATAGAGAGATTACCTAACCATGGATTTAATAAAATAGCTGTTATCAATTCCTTGACGAACAAGAAAACTAGAGGGAAAGATGTTAAAGGTGAGGGAGAGATGGAGAACGATATAGAGGTTGAAGGTGATCCAGGTTATTACGATCAATTAATCACAACTGGTAAAGTCGATGCCGATATAATTATTACCACTTACAGGCAAGGGTACGATATTAAAGGAGATAATTATAAATTAATCATAGCACCAAGTAAAAACAGGCATTCCTACACTGATATTATACAGGTGATGAACAGGTTTAGAGATTGCACCACGAGTGAAGGGTATCTATTATGTAATAATTTGTATGAAGAACAAAAATTTAATTATCAACAAGTGTACTCTATCATATTAAACAAGATTACCCAAAAAACAAGAACGGAATTTAATAGAATACAAACACTGGAAAAAGATTATAGAGCCATCAAGCTGGATCAACAATTGAATTGTAATTACTTCTCTCGATTTATTTATTCTACCCTTTACATGAATCACCAGAAGATAGCTAACACTACATACAACAACATGAATAACGTTGCTTACAACAATTTATACAGGATGAAGAGAATACTTGAAACATTTAATATTGACATGGAACTATCAAAAGATTGCATGGATTTAAAAGAGGAAATAGAGCCTAAAGAGAAGAAGAAATACACCCAAGAGGAGATAGATATTGCGGTTGATACTTTCTTTCATGATTATGCCTATCCAAAAGAAAAGGGTATGCCTGTACTACTAGATATAAAAGAACGTCCTATTTACCAGACTATAAATGAATATTACGAAACCTTTCATGCGATAGGAGTCCCTTCTTGTCAGGTAATTAATAAATTAAAGCGATATTTAATAACTCCCCAAAAAATGAAGTCCATCAAAAAGGTTATAATAATAAAATTCGGCACAGACCCAAGCATAAAAGCGTACAGGCTCATGTTACTTAGAGCGTTTAATGTCGGAGAGAGATTAACCAGTCCAGAGATATGTAAAAGGATAAACAATTGCAGGCAACAAGGGGGTGATTCCATTTTAAAAGAGAAAACGGCAGTCGAATTTTTCAACCTGTTATTTAAAACGAAGAGGGCGAAAATGAATATTGATGGCAAAGAAACATGGGGCTGGGAGATTACAAGCACTTTCTAGCCAGTTAATCAAACATATAACTAATTTAAATCACAAAATCATGAAGACAAGTTCAAAAGCAGGAGAAGACTATATTAAACTTCTCCCATCTAAAGTTACAGAAATTTACCATAGAGAGATGGAATTTATTAACAAAGACCTAGAGGATGAGACCAACAAGTTATGCAAGCGATTTTTAAAACTCGTGGAGGAAGGGAAAATGGATAACGTTATCTCTTACTTGAAGAGGTTAGATAGATAAATAACGATACCAAGGACAGGGTTTGATTGAAGGATATAACTTTCATCAAATCCTGTCCTTTTTTTATGCCCTATATAATAGTAAAAAACGAATCAATTATTTTTTGGAATAAATCATGAATAAACCCACACAAACTCAATCGATGCCGAACTTGATAATTTTATAAAAAGAAGAAGTGCATGAAAAAATAACGAAGTGAATCACAATTCCCCCTCAACACTTTGGACTATATTATATAGTATATATATTTTACCGTAGTGTTGAAGGGGAATTACCATTTAAAAGGCTACTTTATATAAAATCCCCCCTGTGTAAAAAAATTTAGTGCTAATCGAACATTTGGATTATTCTTCTTCATACCCCCCCAACATTCATTTAGAGAAAATCGAAAAGAGAGAAGAATTAAAGTGAAAGTTCTCCACTTTTTTAATTTCTATTTAAATCAATGTCTTATCAATTAAATTTATCACCAATGAAAGAAGAATACTTATCACCAGAAATTAAAACTGGAATAGAACCGAATCTAGATTTCGATGATTTAACAAGATTATCGGAGGCAGAGATTAGATACAAGCTGAAAGTGCAGCCAAAAGACAGACCAAAGGTAACGATGGCGATGGAGGCATATAAATTAATCAGACCCTTTTTCGATGGTTGTTTACATCACCATGAAGAGGCATGGATCATGTTGTTAAATAGAAATTTAAAGGTGTTGGGTGTTGCAAGGCTTAGCGTGGGTAACCAAGAGAACACTATCATTGACCCAAGGACCGTTTTACAGTTAATGCTAAAGACTAACTCCACCTGTTCAATCATCTTTCATAACCACCCAAGCCAGAATTTAGCTTTCAGTCCGGAGGATTTAAGAGTAACTAAAAACATCATGGAGGCTTGCAGGTTGCTAAACATGAATTGTCTGGATCATGTTGAGGAAAGTTACTCCAGTTATTCGGAGGGAGGTTACTAGGGTGGGTAATTATATATAAAATAGATGAGAGATAGAAAATTCGAAAGGAGTTCAATATGGATCATGGTGATGGCAGTGATCACTTTCATCATTCATGTTGTCGCTATATTCACCGTTTACCCAAGGTCTGCAAGGTTGGAATTTATAGCGGTTATCATCTTTATCATGATCTTGTTACTGTCCAAGAAGAGGTAAGGATTGCATCTTTTTGGTTGTTTGCTCTGGATGGATGGCTAAAGAGGAGAATCGTAGAACGGTTACATATTAAGGCTAGTTACAAGCTATTCACGTTGAAATTTAATACTTTTGCCATGCAGCCACCCCTGTTGAGCGTTTGTAGAATGCTAATTATTATTTACATTTGTGGTGTCCTTTGGAGAAATCTGAAGGGCAGACATATTTAATAAGAAGTGTTTGGTTTTATCCTTATCTTTAAAATCGCCAAATTTTAAGCTACAGGGATAGACGGTACAAACGCTCATGCTTGCCATATATACATTTCATGAATATATACTGGTTTAGTGTGGGGTGGCTGTTTATTTGTAGCAAGGTGTTTGGCGATACCTAAAGATAGATAAACTAGCAATCTCCACACTTCTTTTTTATATTTAAATTACCCTTGGGGATTGGGTGATGATATAAAGACATGAAGAAATTACTCATTCTTGCGTTTATTCTTTCTTTGATCATCTCGTGCGACAAAGAAGAAACAGACCCTTATAAAGACTTTTGGGGATTCCATGTAAAAGACACGACAGGCTTAAAACTTTTTCAAGCAAAACAGGTGGAAGATGTTAATTATCTGGTCGGGTTACGAGATAAAAAACTATGGATCGGGAAATTTGATAATGATACAAAAGAACAACTCGAAGAATGGAATAGTCCAAAGGTTTTTAACACCAGCAGGACTATTGACTTTGGATATGGTGAGATTAAAGAATACAAGTTTGATCTTCACTCCGCATCCCTCCAGATTGCGACACTAGATGAACAGGGTGTTGCCATACTTGCACAAATTGGTCAAGGGGAAGAACTTCTTTCTGATTTATATGTTACCTGTGGGGATAATATTCAATCATATATCATGGAAACACCAGATTTTCTTGTTAGAAATTATTCACTTGTTACATGGAATAACGGTTATGCGATCACGTTCAATTATAATATTACGAGAAACTCCGAAGAATTACATTTCTTCTATTCAATGGAAGATAAAACTCTATTCAAAACTTCTGGTTATATCGACTTGTTATCATGCACTCCTTTAAATCAAGAAGAGGTGATAGCTTACAATCAAGTGAAAAAAATATCGAGGATTAATTTTAGAACAGGAGAGACGATCTGGGAGACAGATATAACGTTAAATGATATTCCAAGTGACGCTAAATTATCACCTCAAATCACTCCCAAGGAAAATAATTTTTGGACTTACATTATTGACATCACTTTTTATAGTGGAGAGAAAGATACAAGGCAATTTAAAATCGATATTGATAATGGGGAAATAATTCGTTTATAAACAAATATACGCATCTATATACTTTAATGTACCAAATAGAATAGCTTCTTCCATATCAAATTTATATTCATAAAATTCAATACAGAAGAACACTATATACAATTGCAAATCAATGCAATGTGTGGTATTTTATATTAAACTTAAAATATATAATTATGAATGATAATTTGATAAAAGAACTTATAAAGCATAAAAACGCTATTGAACAAATTATATATGATATTGTATCAAAAGATAGCACAATATCTGTTGATATTAAGCAAAATCACATTGAACAATGGCAGTTACAAGATATAACAGAAGAATCCAAAAAGTCATTTGAATGCTTATATTTACAAATTAATAAGCATATTTAAATGACATTTATTGAGGCGTAATATCTTTTATATATAAAATAGTGTTGCATTCAGAACAACAGACAATTAAAAACATTACAGTAGGATATTTACCAGTAGTTTTTCTAATGATTTCTGTATTAAATTTCAAAGTTACTAATTTTCCACAACTTGGACATTTATATTGCATTTTGATAAAAGTTTAATGTTACTAATTTGTTTAATTGGTTGATAATCTGTCAAATAATTGTTTACCAATTAAGTTTCTAAAACAAAGATAACAAAAAGTTTCAAATGCACAAATATTCGTATAGCATCTATAAGACTTCCATTTTCGTGGAAGGCTTTTTCATGTATTTTAACTATATTTTTGGATAAAATAGTGCAAATCTGGGTACTGCTGTAGTACTATCTTCCTATAAATTATAGGAAACAATGTTACAGTTCGAGTCATTATTACATTTGATAGATAACCTGCAATCGGAGGAAGATTGTAGGCTATACTTGGAAAGTGTAAGGTGGCCTGATGGGCAAATCGTGTGTCCTCACTGTGGCAGTGTATCTGAAAAGCATTATCGATTAACAAAAGACGGGAAGTTTGAAGGCTTGTACAAGTGCAAGGATTGTAGGGAACGATTTACCGTGACAGTTGGTACGATGTTTGAAAATTCACATGTTCCTTTGCGAAAATGGTTCTTGGCAATATACATGTTCTTGTCACACAAGAAAGGTATAAGTAGTGTTCAACTTGCCAAAGATATAAATGTTACTCAAAAGACTGCATGGTTTATGTTGAACAGGATTCGTGATAACATGAAATCAGATTCAAATTTTGATGATACTACGCAAGTTGACGAAACTTATGTTGGTGGTAGAAGTCGGAAACACAGGCGCAATCAAGGACGTAGCTTGTTACAGAAAACTCCTATAATGGGTTTGTTATCAGATGGCAAAGTCCATACCGAAGTCATTCCTAATGCAAGTGGTAACGTATTGAAAGGAATCATTAAAGATTTCGTGAAATTTGGTACAACGATTGTATCTGATGGCTGGCGTGGTTACAAGGGTTTAAGTGAACATTACAAGCACGTTGTCGTGGAACACAGTAAAGGCGTGTACGTTAATAACGGTTTCCACACGAACAGCATAGAAGGATTTTGGAGCCAGTTAAAACGTGGCATTATCGGTATCTATCATTTAGTAAGTAGCAAGCATTTGCAAATGTATTGTAATGAATTCGAATACAGGTACAATACAAGACATTTATCTGATGGCGAAAGACTATGCAAATTCTTGCTTGAATGTAACAATAGACTGAAATACGCTGCATTGATTTGCTAAATGTTTTCTTATTTTTGACGCAATTACAGCTCATGTTTGAGCATCTTTGTTAAAACAATTCTTATATTTGCAATGTCTCAATTTGGGACTTGTATAATTTTGGAAGCGTTTAGCTTATTCCTTACTAATGAATCTGGACAATTCAAACGTGTTAAAGGAATAAGGAAAAGATGCTCTTCCTTTGGATTGATATATACGTGTAAACGCATATAGAACCAAGGGCGTGAGCTGTTTTCTTATGTTTAACACGGGTAGTCCAGAACCTATTAGTAACGTAAGTTAACAGTCTTGCGCCTTCCTTGTTTTGATAAACATTCTTCTTTGAGACTGGGGAGAGATGAAATACTTGAATGTTATGGGATTTTTTGACAATTTAGGTGATGAATTTGGCAAGAAAACAGGTAAAGCCATTGGAAACAAATTGTATGGTAAACATGCTGATGATGTCAGAGTTGGTGCAAGAATTGAACATGGCTACAGCAATTCTAATGGTGGTGGAAACGTGCAACGTGATACGACAGATTACGAGGCAATGGAAAAGGCTAAAAGGGAAACATTAAAACAAGAGCAAGAATCCAAATTCTTGGAAAGCATAATCAATGTTGAATTTGATGCCAATGATAAAGATGCCATTATTAAAACATTGACGTCATTGTCTTCATATGTTGATTTATGGATAAAGGATTCAAGTAAAAATGCAAATGTAGCAAGGTCAAAATTTGACACTGGCTTAGCAATGTTAAGTGCAGTAGATGCAAGCAATCCAATGATTACGTATTTTACTAACAAGAAATTAGAATGGAGTAATTATGAGAACAAGAAACGTAAAACACAGTTAATTACTGCAGGTATAGCTATTGTAGTGCTATTGATTATTATCGTTATTGGGTTAGCGCAGTCATAATATGACAGAGTACCAAGAAATCATAATTAATTGGTCTACAAGATATCGAATCAATAATGTTGATGATATCAAGAAAATTGAAATTGACAGTGCTAATGTGCTATATCAATTATATGGAGATCATCATGTTTATGGTAGAGACACGTTATTGTACATTGGAATTTCGGTGTATGCAGATAATCGACTAAGACAGCATCTTAATGGCATTTTTGGACACGTGAATAATCTTAGCGTGTCATTTGGCAGAATTGAAAACTATAATGATGATTTAGAAATGGACTTAGAAGTGCCTGAGTCAATTTTAATTGCGTGCCACAAGCCAAGTTACAATAAAGAGTTCATTCATAACGTGTCTCAGAAAGCAAAGCATCATAAGATTATCGTAATCAATAACGGCAACAATGAAGCGTTGAAAACTTGTTGTACGAATTTTTGGTGGGTAGATTAGATGTGCAAGTCATATTTGATTGAAAACGAGCTACTTGATGTAGCTCGTTTTGTTTTAAAGGATTTGAAAGAGTTAAAGTTTTCTTAAAATCTATACAACAATTAACAATTTAAAGCTTTTGCTTTAATTATCAATTAATTGCATATTTTTCGCCAAATCGAATTTGCAAGATGTACCTATATACATAGGCTGAAAATTTAAAAATAAAAGACATGCATATAAAATTCATAATGCACTTAGAAATCAGCCATAAGAACTATTATAGGTGCAATAAAAATTGCAATAGCGTAAAAAGACAAACAGTAGTTAAAAGTGCAATTAAATGGCTTGTCATTACCGTGACAAAATCGTTAATTAAGCATCTTATACGTCGTTTGTTCGATTGGTTATTTTAGTTCAACTTTAATTCAACTTAATGTCAGCCTACTGTGAATAGGCTGACATTTTTATTTATATAAGAATATAATACAACAAGTATAGTGTGATTTGCAAATCAATTTTGGTACATTAAAGTATATAGATGCGCAAATATAATTACATGATTATGAAGAAATTAATACTTTCATTTATGATACTATCTACACTTCTAATTAGTTGTGGCAAAGATAGTGGAACTGATGACCCAAACGATCCAAAGGGGAATGGAGGAGAACAAACAACATTAACAATCTCTCCAAATGAATTAACATTTAAATCGGAAGGAGAAGAAAAAACATTTTCTATCGCCTCCAATTTTGATTGGATTATTACAAACCCAAGTACATGGTGTAAAATTAATCCGCCACAAGGTAATGGAAACTCTACAATAACAGCTATTGCTGATCCCAGTGACGAATACGATGATAGAAACTTCAATCTAACCATTAAAGCAGGAGAGACTACAAAAGTAATGACCGTCACCCAGAAGAAAAAAGATGCGATTATTCTAACCAAGGAAAAATATGACATTCCAACAGAAGGAGATAACATCACAGTTGAAGTTAAAAGTAACATTAGCTATTCCACCATTATCCCAGAGGAACACAACGAATGGATCAAGCAAGTTGAGACAAAACAACTTGGGAGAGGATTAGAAACAAAGAATCTTAATTTTGAAATTTCAGCAAATCCGACCACAGACAAAAGAGAAGGAATCATTATCATTAAAGACAATAGTAGCTATTTAGCTGATACAATTCATGTTTACCAAGCACAAAAAAATGAATTGATTCTTACACAAGACACGTACAATGTTTCTTCGGAGGGAGAGAATATAAATGTTGAATTAAGGAGTAATGTCGATTATGAAGTGATCATTCCGGAGGATGTGAAAGATTGGGTTAATCGAATCACAAGCAGAAGTGCAAGAGTGGATAATCTTATATTCAACATTGCAGCAAATCCGACTTATGACAACCGTTCTACAAAAGTGATTATCAAAGATAAAAATAGTGAACTTGCAGACACGCTTAACATCAACCAGACACAAGTCAATGCTATTATATTAACACAAGAAAAATATGAAATTCCCTCTGAAGGGCAAAATATTAAAATCGAAGTCAAGAGTAACATTAAATACGACATTATCATTCCTGACAATGCAAAAGAATGGATCAAACAAATTCAATCCAGAGCATTAATAACGAATATAATCAATCTAAGCATATCCGAGAACACATCGTATGAACAAAGGGCTGCAGAAATTGTTGTAAAAGACAAGAATAGTAATTTATCAGATACAATACGGATTACCCAGAAACAAAACAATACGATTATACTAACACAAAAAAAATACGATATTCCAGCAGAAGGGCAACAAATATCTATTGAAATAAAGAGTAACATTGAATATGATATTTTGCTTTCTAGCGATGCTGAAAAATGGATAGAAAAAATTGATTTATCTAGGGCTTTGATAACAAACACACTAAATTATAACATATTACCTAATACTACTTATAATGAGCGCAAAGCAGAAATTATTATAAAAGACAAGGGCAGTGATTTATCCGATACCGTGAAAATTATACAAGCATCCAAAAGTGATATATTTATTGGAGATGTAACATTTGAAACAGAGCAAGATTTAATTGATTTCAAGGAAAAAGGTTACAAGCAAGTTAAAGGAAATGTTATTATAACAGGAGAAAATTTAAAATCTCTCCAACTTCTTGATAATCTAATTATTAATATCGATGGAAATCTTACTATCCAATGCCCTAGTTTAACCACATTTGAGGGATTTAAAAATTTACCAACCATATCTGGTGACTTCATATTACACAAGGGTAATATAATAAATATGAAAGGGTTAGATTGTTTAAATTTTATCGGAGGGGATTTAAAAATTGACATTAAAAACGCCACAACCCCTTTAAAAACCTTTGACGGATTAAATAAATTAAATACCATCAATGGAAGTTTTGAAATAAAAGCTATCCCCACGAAATATTATACCCCACAACTAAAACTAAATTCTTTTAGTGGTTTAGAGGGCTTAAAGGTCATTGGTGAAGATTTCTACATACAAGGAGGGGCGAATAAGAATAATCTATCAATAAATTCATTTGGAGGCTTAGATAACCTATCTACAATCGGAGGCGATTTTAGCATTATAAATGCCCAAATTCCAAAATCTTTTGATGGAATAAGTAACTTAACAGTTATTGGACTAAGTTTCCGACTTCAAAACTTAAACTTAAAAGACTTTACAGGATTAAAAAGTCTAAATTCAATTGGAGAAAATTTAATAATAGATGGCATTAATAATGATTTCGAATCTTTTTGGGGGTTAAATAAATTGAAATCAATTGGAAAAGATTTAGAACTTATAGGAGGTTCCATCGGGCAATATGAAAATACATTTCTTTCCTTTATATCATTCAATGGCCTTAATAATCTAGAAACAATAGGAGGAAATTTAAAACTTAGAGGTAGTCATTACGAAGGATATTCTTCTTTTAATCAATTGAATTCATTTAAAGGATTAGAACAATTAAAAAACATTGGAGGAAACTTTACTATTACAAGTGGAAGTCAAAAAGCTTTTAATTCCTTATCTTCTTTTGAAGGATTAAATAATTTAGCATCTATTGGAGGAAATTTTGATTTATCTTTTACCTCTGATGCAATAACTTCATTTGGAGGATTAGAAAATTTAACATCAATTGGTGGTGACTTTATTGTTGGAGGTAGTTATATCAATAATAACACATTTCATTCACACAATTTCACTTCATTATCCTCATTTAAAGGTTTAAGCCAATTAATAACTATCGGACACAACTTCATAATTGAAGGGAATACTGGATACAATTCAAATTCTACATTAAATTCATTAACTTCATTTGAAGGATTGGAAAAACTAACCTCTATTGGCGAAAATTTTATTATTCAAGCAAGTAATTACAACAAAGCCTCAAAAGGAAGTCTGAATAACTTAACCTCGTTCAATGGACTAAACAATTTACACCATATTGGAGGAATATTAAAAATTATCGCTTCAGGCAAAGATGAATATAATCCATCTTTAAATTCCTTTACATCATTTGAAGGATTAGAAAACATAACTATGCTTGGAGGATTAGAATTAGACATCAGTGCTCCTCTTAAAAAATTCACTTCATTCAAGGGTCTAAACAATCTAGAAACAATTAATGGTAATTTCATTATTACTGCCTACAGCTGGAATGGTCAGTCTGAATTGGCATCTCTACCTATGCTTTCATTCACATCGTTTAAAGGACTAGAGAAATTAACTTTAATAAATGGAGACTTTGAAATTAATGCTTTAGATGGTTTGAATACATTATCATCTTTCGAAGGATTGTCTTCTTTAAATAGAATTAATGGCAATTTCAAAATAAATTCAAAATTCGATGGTTCTTTAACCACACTCACTTCATTACAAGGTTTAGAATCATTATCATCCATAAAGAACCTTAGCATTAGCCAATATTCATTACTAACATTAAATGGTCTTGACAACTTAAAAACAATAGATGATAAACTAATAATAACAGGATGTCATAGTTTAAATAATATTGCAGCTTTAAAAAGTTTAATTACAATAAAAGATATTACTATAATCCAATGTCCATTATTATATAATTTCTGTGCAATAAAAAACGTAGTTAAAGACACTGATTGCAATTTTTACACAGAAGGTAATGGATACAACCCCACTAAATACCAATTATTAAACGGAGAATGCTCCAAACTACCAGAAGAATAAAAATTACTACTCCTAACCTTATTAGGAGTAGGAGTTTATAACATTCAAATTCACCATTATGTCCTATCAACAATTTAAAAAAGATATTGAAACAAGAAAAGAGGCAATCGCAAGTACATATAATTCGGTTCAAGATTGTCATATAAACTCGTTGGAACTAATTTATATACATCCCGATTTAAAAACCGTTTTCCAAAGAAGTAACCCGAATAACCCTAGTGAGGTTAGATATATAATAGCATTACTCTCGTACAATCATTTATGGGGGACATACCGTCACTCACACATAGAATTATTTGGATTTTTCGATGCGGAATACAATAAAATTCCAACCATTCCACTTGTAGATGAATGGGAAATATGTGGGATAAAAGAACATGGAGGTTTAAATGCTTGGGAATGGGTAAGAGCTAATTTAGTAATTAGAAATTTACCCTTGTTCATTGAAAAAGAAATTGAAATCCCTAACAATAACAATGGAGTGACTGATGTACAAACTTCTTTTAATATTATCTGGGAATATATTGGTAAAGATAAAATTCCCACTCCTGTTACATCCATAGAAGAACTTCAAGCAACAATCGAACAACTACAATCTGAAAACCAAAAACTCAAAGAAAATTTATCAATATCCAATGGGAAGTTTGAAAAGATTCTCGCTATTATAAATGACCAAAGGAATATTAATATCTAAATAATTATATCTATAACCAATTTAAAATTAAACATCATGAAAAAGATTTTTACTTTATTAGTTATGGTAGCTTTAGCTACCTGTTGGGTGTCATGTTCAGATGATGATGATAAAGATGAACCAGATCCAACAATTCCCACGATGAATGAAATTACTTTATCCGTTAAAGTGGGAGATAATAGCAAATTAACCCTCTTTAACCCAAACTATATTGGAGAATTTGGAGAAGAGTGGGAAGAAGAAATAGCACAATACATCACAGTCCCACAAGATTTAGAAATAAACTGGGGAGATGGACAAACAACCAATTCAACAACACATCAATATGATTTAGGTGGGATATATCAAGTTACAATAAAAGGAACTGGAATAACATCTTTCATTTTTGAATCTAGCAAACTTCAAAACATTGATATAACGAAAGCACCCAATTTAGTAGTTTTTTCTATTTATTGGAATCAAGTTGTCAAAACACTAGATGTAAGTAGAAACTTTAATCTTGCCTATCTCATGTGTGAGGGCAGTAAACTTACGTCATTAGATGTAAGTAAGAATACTAAATTAAAAGTGTTAAATTGTGAAAACAACAATCTCTCCTCGATAGATGTAAGCAAAAATATAGAATTAGTAGAATTAGCCTGTGACAACACCAACCTTACTTCATTGGATGTAAGTAAAAATGTTGCATTAAAAGATTTATACTGTGATGACAATAAACTCACTTCGTTAAATTTGAGTAAAAACACGAAGTTGATAAACTTAAATTGTTCTAACAACCAACTAACTTCATTAGACTTAAACAAAAACACAGAATTAATATATTTGGAATGTAAAGAGAATCCATTCACACAAGAATCTATTAATGACCTTTTAAATAGTCTACCTATGGGCAAATATGATAATGGAAAACCGATTTCAGAACTTTGGATAGATGATAAATGGGACACTTCCATTGCAGAAGAAAAAGGTTGGAAAATTAATTCTTATTTTTAAACATCAATCCCGATACTAACAATATCGGGATTTTTTATAAAACCACTCTCCCACTCCATTTCTAACAAAACCATTCAATAAAACGCAAAAAACAAGAACTATCACCACCACAAACTAAATCTCTATCACCTACACTTCAAATAATGATATATCATTTTATATAAAATTCAAATTCACCTACACACATCAAGAAGATATTAGATAATTTATAAAATGAAGACTTATGAACAACACTAGCTAAATTTCGACTACCTACACTTCGATCTGTTATTATATAGAAAATAAATATCTTCGAAGTGTTGAGGATAAGATAATCAGTAGAATATCATTTTTACTTGTTATCTTATGAATTTCATTAGAAATTTTTCTTTACATTAGAAAGAAAATACCTTGTCACTTAAAACACTCCCCTCATGAATACAAGTTAAATAAAAGCAATAGAATTTATTTAGTTTATTACTGATAGATTCTAAAAACAGAGGCAAAAGTCAATGCCTCTCTTCATAATAACATTCTTATATAGAGATAAATAAAATAATATTCACAATCTTGGTTACTTTTTAGTTTAACTAAAACCATTCTCTGAGTTAAACCACGAGTTAAACCAGAGCAAAAATAGGCTCAATTTCCATCGAAAAAATAGCCCAAAATGAGTGCTAATTTAATGTGCTGATATAGAGAATCAGTGGACAAGCTGCTAGAAAAATTGGAAGAAGATGATGACGTAACCAACGTTTATCACAACATTAAAGAATAATTTTCTTGCAGATTAAAAAATATTGTTGCATATTTGCACCCGCAAAACGGTTAAAACCTCTTGCAACAAGGAAGACTTCGTAGCTCAGCTGGTAGAGCAATTGACTCTTAATCAGCTTTTACTATACAGAAAGCATTAAAAATCAAGCACTTACAAAAGTAGGTGCTTCTTTTTTTACTCATTTTTTAGGCTATTTTGCCCTCTAGTTAAACCATGAGTTAAACCAAGAGTTAAACCGAAATCAGTCATGACAGCAGGAATTAACATCTTGTGTTACAAATCAAAAACACTTGCAAATGGAGAACATCCTCTAATGCTTAGAGTATGTAAAGATGGTAAAAAGAAATACATCAGTTTAGGTCTATCAATGGCAGAACAATATTGGGACTTCACCAAAAACAAACCTAAACCCAACTGCCCTAATAAAGAATATATTGAAACACTCATTGCTGATAAAATCAAAGAATACAATGAAAAGGTTATTGAATTTAAATCAGAAAACAAAGAATTTACTGCCACTACTCTTATTGAAAAGGTAGCCAAACCTACGAAGAAAAAAACAGTGGGGGAGTTCTTTTTAGAACAAATAGAACAACTCAGAGCTGCCAAAAGAACAGGATACGCACAATCTCATTATCATGTTTACAATTCTTTAATGAGGTTTAATGGGCATCTTGATATTTATTTTTCTGATATAGACATTCCTTGGTTAAAAAAATACGAAGAATGGCAAAGAGGTAATGGAGATGCAGAAAATTCTATCGGAATCAGATTTAGAACATTAAGAGTTGTTTACAATCATGCGATAGAAGAAAACATTGTCAAAGAAGAATATTATCCATTCCGCAAATTCAAAGTTTCAAGATTACATGAGGTTACAGCCAAAAGAGCAATTGTAAAAGAAGAAGTGATGCAAATCATTAATTACAATTACACAGGTAAAGACTTCTATATCCATCTAGCTATTGATTTATTTTCGTTCTCTTATTTCATGGGAGGCATTAATTTTATTGATATGGCTTATCTTACTCATGACAACATAATGGATACTAGATTAGTCTACAAAAGGAAGAAAACAAGGAAACTTATAAAACTTCCATTGTTACCCAAAGCTATTGAAATTATCAATAAATATAAAACAGAGGATTCTCATTTTCTTTTCCCAATCTTATCAACATTTCATCAAACAGAAGTACAACAAAGGAATCGGATTCACAAAACAATAGCTAAAGTAAATAGGCGATTGAAAAATATTGGTAAAGAACTTGGAATAGATAAGAAATTGACAACCTATGTTGCAAGACATTCCCATGCAACCACATTAAAAAGGGCTGGTGTTAGCACATCACTTATTTGTGAGGCATTAGGACACAGTTCAGAAAAAGTAACCCAAATCTACTTGGATAGTTTTGAAAACAGTCAAATGGATGCTGCAATGCAAAATTTATTATGAATATCATAGCCTCTTATCTTCGGATTTGAGGCTATTTTTTTTTTTTTT
>ENA-OOZQ01001090-OOZQ01001090.1-human-gut-metagenome-genome-assembly--contig:-NODE-1090-length-17870-cov-1.801796_pt1 | contig 17870 bp, 17 predicted proteins | sample MGYA00241188_ERZ501399 | MGnify/ENA primary metagenome ERZ501399 (study PRJEB25962, sample SAMEA2042658) | human gut metagenome | biome: human gut; feature: human-associated habitat; material: faeces... | reverse complement strand
GGTAGAATTTCTGATATTATGGTTGCTAATGGTGGTAAGACAGTTCTTTCAGAAGTACCAGAAATGTTCGGTGCTGAAACTATGCTTATGGATAGATGTAAAACTCCTGAGCTTTTCCAGCAGACAGTTGACCTTATTAACAACTTTAAGGAATATTTCCTTAGTCATGGCGAACCTGTAGGCGAAAATCCATCTCCTGGTAACAAAAAAGGTGGTATCACAACTCTTGAAGATAAGTCACTTGGCTGTACTCAAAAGGGTGGTACTTCAAATGTTATGGGTGTATTAAAGTACGGCGAAAAGGCTGTTGCTGACGGTCTTTCTCTCTTACAGGGTCCTGGTAACGACATCGTAGCTATTAGTGGTATGATGGCATCAGGTTGCCACATTATCTTATTCTCAACTGGTAGAGGTACTCCTGTTGGTTCACCTGTTCCTACAGTTAAAATTGCAACTAACACTCCACTTGCTGAAAGAAAGTCTAACTGGATTGACTGGAATGCAGGTAGATTAGTTGAAGATAAAAAGATGGACGAATATGCAGAAGAATTCTTCAAGTATATCCTTGATGTTGCTTCTGACAGAAAGAAAACTAAAAACGAAATTAATGGATATAGAGAAATTGCTATCTTTAAGAATGGCGTAACTTTATAATTCATTTGTATAAAAATCTAATTTATTTTTGGGAGGACACAAAAAAATGGGTTTTATTGATGAAAATTTCTTATTAAAAACTGAAACTGCAAAGAAGTTATTTAACGACTATGCAAAGAACGAGCCTATTTATGATTTCCATTGTCACTTAAATCCACAGGAAATTTATGAAAACAAGAACTTTGAAGATATTTCTGATGTATGGCTTGGTGGCGACCACTACAAGTGGAGAGCTATGCGTTCTTTAGGTGTACCTGAAGAAGAAATTACTGGCAAGAATGCTGACAAGCTTAACAAGTTTGTAAAGTGGGCTGAAACTATTCAGTATGCTATTGGTAATCCACTTTATCATTGGACTCACCTTGAACTTCAGAGATACTTCGGTATTTACGAACCTTTAACAAAGGACAATGCCGTTGAAATTCACGACAAGATTAACGAAATGCTTGCTAAGCCTGAATTTAAGGTAAGAGAACTTATCAAGCGTTCTAATGTTAAGGCTATTAACACAACTGATGACCCTGCTGATTCACTTGAATGGCACAAGAAGCTTGCTGCTGAAGAAACTGCATTCAAGGTATATCCAGCTTGGAGACCAGACAAGGCTCTTAACATTGATGCTCCAACATATGCTGACTACATCAAGACTCTTGGTGCTACAGAAAATACTGAAATCAAGACTTTTGCTGACTTAAAGGCTGTTCTCGTTAAGAGAGCTGACTTATTCGATTCTCTTGGTTGTAAGGCATCTGACCACGCATTTACTTATGTTCCATTTAGAAAGGCTGACGAAGCTGAAATCGATTCTATTATCGCATCTGCTCTTGCTGGCAACAAGCCAAGTGTAGAAGATTGTGAAAAGTATAGAACTATGCTTATGTTATTCTTAGGCGAAATGTACGCTGATAGAAACTGGGCTATGGAAATTCACTTAAATATCAAGAGAGATAACAACACTAGAAGATTTGAACAGATGGGCCCTGATACTGGTTTCGACTGTATCTCTGACTGGTCAACTGTTGAAGGTTTAACAGGTCTTTTAGATGCTCTTGACTACAACAACAAGTTACCTAAGACTTTATTATTCGCTGGTAACCCTGCTGATAATCAGGTATTTGGTACAATCCTCGGCTGTTTCCAGGGACCTGAAGCTGCATCTAAGATTCAGTTCGGTACTGCTTGGTGGTTCAATGACAACAAGGACGGTATGGAAGCTCAGATTAAGGCACTTGGTAACTTAGGTGTACTCGGTAAGTTCGTTGGTATGCTTACTGACTCAAGAAGTTTCTTATCTTACCCAAGACACGAATACTTCAGAAGAATTCTTTGTAACATCATCGGCGAATGGATTGAAAATGGCGAATATGCTAATGACATCGAATTTGCTGGTAAGTTAGTTTCTGATATTTGCTACGGTAACGCAGCTAAATACTTCAACTTAGATAAGTAATTCTATTTAATCAATAGGGTGGGTTCTTAACCTGCCCTATTTTTTATAATAAATAAAAAAATAAATAAAATGCAAATATTTACTATTACAGCCTATAACGCAGATTATATTTTAGCAAAAGAAGAAAACTTTCAAAAACTATAGATATTTTAAATGAAAATGGCTATAAAATAATATGGAGAAAATATGAAATTATTTGCAATTGATTACAGAACCCCTAACCTTGTTAAACAATTAATACATTTATGGGAAAAGACCGTAAAAGCAAGCCATAACTTTTTATCAGACGATGAAATTCAGCAAATAAAAAAATATGTTCCAGAAGCATTAAACAATATTCCACATTTAGTTGTTGCTAAAGATGATTTTGATACCATTGTTGGTTTTATGGGAATTGCTGAAAATAAATTGGAAATGTTATTTGTAGCAGATAATGAAAGAGGAAAAGGCATAGGAAAAGCATTAATTAAATATGGCATATCAAATTATAATATTAATGAATTGACTGTAAATGAACAAAACCCTCTTGCCAAAGAATTTTATGAGCATATGGGATTTATGGTTTATAAAAGAACAGATTTAGATGAACAAGGGACCCAATATCCTATACTATATATGAATCGAGAGGTAAATGAGTAATAATAATGCCTTTTGAAGATTATAATTTCAATTTAAAGGAGAAGGAATACAAATGAAAAATATGTCTAAAACAGCCATAATATATGCAATATTAGCAGCAGCCTTATATGCTATCAACATACCTCTATCTAAATTGCTTTTAAATCACATACCACCAACATTAATGGCCGGATTTTTATATTTAGGTGCTGGTATAGGTATGTTTTTGCTTTCTATAATACACAAAGAAAACGATGAAACACAAAAATTAACCAAAGCTGAATTGCCCTACACTTCAGGAATGATAGTTTTGGATATTGCAGCACCTATTTTTTTAATGTTTGGTTTAACAATGACAAATTCAGCTAATGCATCACTTTTAAACAACTTCGAAATTGTTGCTACATCAATTATAGCTTTAGTCTGTTTTAAAGAAATTATATCTCCAAAATTGTGGACTGCAATATTATTTATAACTGTATCTACAATTATACTTTCCTTTGAGGATATGTCAGCCTTTGCATTTTCAAAGGGTTCACTCCTTATCCTCTGTGCCTGTGTATGTTGGGGTTTTGAAAACAACTGTACCAGAAAATTATCTAGCAAGAGTTCTACAGAAATTGTTGTCTTAAAAGGCTTATTCTCAGGTATGGGTTCTCTCATAATAGGTTTAGTAATAAAAGAAAGTTTACCTAACATTAAATTTATACTTGTTACATTACTTTTAGGCTTTATTTCTTATGGATTAAGTATTAAATTCTACATTATGGCACAAAAATACCTTGGGGCAGCAAAAACAAGTGCATATTACGCTATTTCGCCATTTTTAGGGGTTATTTTCTCTTTTGCATTATTTGGTACTGCAATAGAAATAAACTTCTATATTGCCCTTGTATTGATGATTATAGGTACAGTATTGGTAACTCATGATACAATACAGTTACAACATTCTCACGAGCATATACATGTACATACTCATATGCACACTCATAGTAATGGTGTAACTCATTGTCACGAGCATAGTCACACTCATTCTCATCTTCATATACATAATAGCAATACTGAAGAACACAGCCACACACATAAGATTGAAAACTTGCCTATACATAATCATATACATACAATATAAAAAACACCTCCAAAGGAATTTTAATTTTCCCTTGGAGGTGTTCTATTTACTAAGGAATTAATTTTCTTAGTTCTTGTAAACTCTGATTATTGAAGAAATTTCATTAATCATAGACATACCATTGAAAATTGTTATAGCATCTCTGAAGTTCTTTTCAAGAACTAAGTCTGTAATAACAACTAATTCAGCAAGTCCATTTTTCTTAGTTTTCTGAATAACTCTATCAATACCAACATCGTTATTACCAAGAACACTAGCTACACTTGCAAGAACGCCTGGCTTATCAGAAACCTGCATTCTGAGGAAGTATTTGCACTTTGTGTCTTCTATATTCTTAATTGGAATAGACTTGTAGCAAGTGCAACCAATTCTTGCTGTACAGTTGTGTATAATATTTCTAGCTGAATCAATAACATCACCCATAATCGCACTAGCAGTTGGGAGTTCGCCAGCACCTCTACCCATAAACATAGCATCATCAACAGCATCGCCATGAACAAAAACAGCATTAAATGAATCATTAACTGTAGCTAATGGGTGATTTGATGATATAAGCATAGGATGAACCATAACTTCAATGCCGTTACCGTCATTTCTTGCAACACCTAAAAGCTTAATTGTGCAATCCATATCCTTTGCATACTTAATATCCTTTGATGTAATCTTTGTTATACCTTCTGTAGCTACATCATCAAAAGTAACTCTTGTATTAAAGGCAATAGACGCCATAATAGCCATCTTTCTGGCAGCATCATAACCTTCAATATCAGCTGTAGGGTCGGCCTCTGCATATCCTAAATCCTGAGCAATTTTTAATGCTTCATCAAAGTCCATACCCTCTTTAGTCATTTTAGTTAAAATAAAATTAGTAGTACCATTTACAATACCCATAATTTCAGAAATATAATTACCAGCTAAACATTGTTTTAATGGTCTGATAATTGGAATAGCACCTGCTACAGCTGCCTCAAAAAGTAAATCACAGCCATTTTCCTTTGCTAATTCCATAAGTGCGTGACCCTTTGATGCAATTAAGTCCTTATTTGCTGTAACAATATTCTTCTTAGCCTTTAAGGCCTGTGTAATGTATGTGTTTGCAGGCTCAATGCCACCCATTACCTCTACTACAATATTGATAGAATCATCATTTAAAATTTCATCAAAATTGTCAGTAAGATATGCTGAATCAATACCATCTCTAGTTTTATTCTTATTTCTTACTAAGATTTTAGCAATTTCAATATTAGCCCCAACCTTGTGAATCATTTCATCAGCCTGTTTGTTGATAAGCTTATATACACCTGTTCCAACAGTACCTGCCCCTAATATAGCAACTCTAATTTTATCCATTTTTATCCTCCTTAGTAAATTTATTTTCTATAGAATACCACACAACTACTATAAAAACAAGGTTAAGTTTAAAAGTATTTGATATAAATGTTCCAATAATGGATTTTTTGTAACACAAAAGGCAACCATTTCTGTAAATCAGAAACAGTTGCCTCTTTTATGTTATATTTTGAATTAAATTTCACTCATAACATCCTGCATATCGTAGATACCAGGCTTTTTACCCTTTATAAACTTAGCAGCCTTTACAGCACCTACTGCAAAAACTTCCTTACTATGGGCAGAATGAGTAAATTCAATAACTTCGTCCTGTCCTGCAAAAATAACTTCGTGGTCACCAACAATAGTACCACCTCTTACAGCAGAAAGACCAAGCTCTTTTCTATTTCTTTTCTGTCTTACCTGACTTCTGTCATAAACATATTCAAGGTCGCCACCAACACCTTCGTTTACAGCATCTGCAAGAAGAATTGCTGTACCACTTGGGGCATCAATCTTCTGATTGTGATGACGCTCTACAATTTCAACATCAAAGCCAGCCTGATATAAAACATCAGAATACTTCTTTAAAATTGTAGCAATAAGGTTAATACCAAGACTCATATTAGCAGACTTAAACATAGCAACCTTTTCAGAAGCCTTTTTAAGCATATCCATTGTTTCATCAGAAAGACCAGTTGTACAAATAACAGCTGGAATATTCTTTTCTACTGCGTAATCAATAACAGCTGGAACAGCACTTGCAGTAGTAAAATCAATAATAGCATCTGCCTCTACATTACAGTCCTTTATATCAGTAAAAACAGGGAAAGGAGCATTTGCACCCGCAATATCAATACCTGCAACGATTTCTGCATCAGCATCTTTATTTACTAAGTCACAAATAACCTTACCCATTTTACCATTACATCCGTGCATTATAATTTTTACCAATCTGTACACATCCTTTTCATAGGTAAAAGTCGTATTAAAGAATACCAAAATCCTTCATAGCCTTTTCAAGGTTAGCCTTGTTACAATCTTCCATTTCACAAAGTGGAGAACGATAACCACCAGCATTCATACCCATCATATTAAGGGCAGCCTTTACTGGAATAGGATTTACTTCGCTAAATAAAGCATTTACTAATGGAATAGCCTTTACCTGCATTTCAGCAGCCTTTGCTACATCGCCATTGAGGAAAGACATAACCATATCGTGAGTATACTTAGGTGCTACATTAGATAAAACAGAAATAACACCCTTACCACCTAAAGATAAAAGTGGAGTAATCTGGTCATCATTACCAGAGTAAATAGCAATCTTGTCGCCACAAAGGTTTGCAATCTTAGCAACCTGAGAAAGGTCACCACTTGCTTCCTTAATAGCTACAACATTATCAATTTTAGCAATTTCTGCAACAGTTTCAGGCTTGATGTTAAGACCTGTTCTGCCTGCAACAGAATAAACAATAACAGGAATGTTAACACTACCTGCCATAGCTTCATAATATTTAACAAGACCCTTCTGAGTAGTCTTGTTGTAGTATGGAGTTACAATCAAAAGACCGTCAGCACCAACTTCTTCGCATTTCTTACAAAGCTGAACACCATGAGCAGTATCATTACTACCAGCACCAGCAATAACTGGAATTCTCTTATTAATAACATCAACTGCAAACTTAACAACACTAATCTGTTCTTCATCAGTAAGTGTAGAGGCCTCGCCTGTTGTACCACAAATAATAATTGCGTCTGTTCCATTTTCTACCTGATATTCAAGCATATTTCTAAGCGAGTCATAGTTTACGCTACCATCAGCATTAAATGGAGTAACAATAGCAACACCTGCACCTGTAAAAAGTAAAGTCTTTGCCATTTATATCAATTCCCTTCTATATTCAATGTCGGAATTGCTTATGTATCAATCCCGACACAATTATTAATTTAGAAAATTAGTCCATGTAACCCTTTGCTGTAAGAAGTTCAGCAAGAAGAACAGCACCACCTGCTGCACCACGAAGAGTATTGTGGCTCATAGAAACCATCTTGTAATCATACTGGTTAGATTCTCTAAGACGACCACAAGAAATAGCCATACCACCATCAATTTCACGAGCAGTCTTAATCTGTGGCTGGTCAGGCTGGTCCTTTTCAGTATAAACATGGATGAACTGCTTTGGTGCATGAGGAAGGTTAAGCTTCTGTGGTTCACCAGAGTAGTCTGCCCACATCTTTTCAATTTCTTCTACAGATGGCTTATTTACGCCGTCCTTGAATGAGAAGAAGATAGCAGCTGTATGACCATTTGATACAGGTACTCTATAAGTCTGACATTCAATAGAAAGTTCATTAGAAGGTACAATTTCCTTACCTTCAATCTTACCAAGAACCTTGTTAGGTTCTACTTCAGACTTCATTTCTTCGCCACCAATATATGGAATAAGGTTATCTACCATTTCTGGCCAAGTTTCGAAAGTCTTACCAGCACCTGAAATTGCCTGATAAGTTGTAACTAAAGCATGGTCAATAGGATACTTCATATTAATAACAGCCATAGCTGGAAGATAAGACTGTAAAGAACAGTTAGACTTAACGGCAATAAAGCCTCTCTTAGTACCAAGTCTTTCTTTCTGAGCTGGAATAATTTCAAGATGCTGAGGATTGATTTCAGGAATAATCATAGGAACATCTGGAGTATGTCTATGAGCTGAGTTGTTTGAAACAACAGGACATTCAGCCTTTGCATAGCGTTCCTCAAGAGCCTTGATTTCATCTTTCTTCATATCTACTGCACAGAATACGAAATCTACCTTTTCTGCAATTTTTTCAACGTCGTTTGTAGCGTCCATAACAACCATATCTGCTACGCTTGCTGGAATTTCTTCGTCCATACACCACTTTGCACCTACTGCATCCTTGTATGCCTTACCTGCACTTCTTGGAGATGCTGCAAGAACCTTGATATTGTACCATGGGTGGTCGTGAAGAAGAGTGATAAATCTCTGACCTACCATACCAGTTGCACCAATAATACCTACATTGTACTTTTCCTTTTTCATTTTCCTCTCTCCTATATTATATATTTTATTTAATAATAAGTGCTTAATCTGTATAAAAAAACAGACCGTTTCGAGCGGTCTGTGCGAATTCTTAACACAGATAGCGCTCCACTAAAGGCTATCTCGCCTACATAGTGACAGTCACAGGGCTATTAGCCACAGCAACCAGAACTACATCTACAGAAAAAATGCAATTCTTCGGCAACATTTCCTTTCTACTTACCTCAACCGTTTCTGTCCGTCAGTAAATCTACTAATAAACATCGCACCTCTATCTTATTACTTACTTTTAATATACCACTATATATCTTCCTTGTCAATGCTGTAAAATATTTTTGTTGAATTTGGGCAAACTTTTAATAAAGGAGTGAAAAATATATGGAAAAGAAGAAAAAAATTACACCTGAATATATTATGAAGTGTGAAGTAGCCAAAGAAATAGGTTTATGGGATAAAATAGAAAAATTAGGCTGGAAAAGTCTTACTTCAAGAGAAAGTGGCAGACTAGGTGGAGAGATAGCTAAGAGAAAGCGCAAAAAAGAAGAAAAATAGAAAAATAGGCAAACCTATAAAAGGCTTGCCTATAATTATTTTATTATTTTACAACAACATTTTTGCAGTTTGTCTGCTTAACCATTTCACTGTTTGACTTATTATTCTTATTAATACAGTTAGTAAATGTGATGTCTTCGCTATTTTCTACTTCGAAAGCTGGACCATTTACGCCAACGACTGTAACATTATTGAACTTAATACCTCTTGTATTTGTAAGTACAAAGCCCTTTTCCTTAACAGGCTGAACACCAACATACATAGCAGGTTCGCCTTCAACAGCATTATCTGCAATAGAAATATATACATTTTCAAATGTACAATCTTCAACATACATTTCAGCTAAGCCAAAGAAGTGACCAGCAGAAGCATTTACATCTTTACAAGTCATATTAGAGAAATGTAAGCGTCTGAAAACTGGAGTATCCTTTGTAACAGGTGCTGGGTTCTTATCAACAACATCTGGGTCCATACCTCTTGGTCCCCACATATAGTAAAGGTTTGCAATAAATGGACAAAGTACATTTTCCATAATTACATTGTCTACTCTAATATCCTGAACAGCTCCGCCTCTGTATCTTCTTGATTTAAGTCTGATACCTCTGTCTGTATTAGTGAATACACAGTTGCTGATAGTAACATTTTCTACTGAACCACTCATTTCAGAACCAATAACAACACCACCATGGCCATGAACCATAGTACAGTTTGTAATTGTAATGTTCTTACAAGGAACTCTTTCAGCAGTACCTTCTGTCCCAGCCTTAATAGCAATACAGTCATCACCTACATCAACATGACAGTTGCTAATGTGAATATTTGAACAAGATTCTGGGTCAATACCATCAGTATTTGGTGAATCGTATGGGTTGTTAATAGTTACATTATCAATAGTTACATTATCACAAAGTATAGTATTAATTGTCCAACTTGGAGAATTTGTAAGTGTTACACCCTGAATAAGAACATTCTTACATTCATAAGGAGCAATCATCTTTGGTCTTGGATACTTGTTTTCTTTAGCTCTAAAAATCTTCCACCAAAAAGCACCCTGTCCATCAAGAGTACCTCTACCAGTAATAGAAATATTTTCGCAGTTATCAGCATTAATAAGAGATGCGTAGCAATCCTGCTTAACACCTTCCCAACGAGAAGTAACTACTGGATATTCTTCAATATCATTTGAGAATAATAAAGTAGCACCAGCTTCAAGATTAAGATTTATATTACTCTTTAAGAAAATAGGACCTGTTAAATATGTACCCGCAGGAACAAAAACAGTACCTCCACCATTTTCAGCACATTTATCAATAGCAGTTTTAATAGCAGCAGTACAAGAAGTTTTGCCATCTGCAACCGCACCACAATCAAGTATATTAATAATTGCCATTTTCTACCTCCGTTTTTAGCATAATCTATATATTACACCAAAATTATAACATAGCTATAGGATATATTCAACAACTTTAATTATTTTTTCACAATTTATTTATCCAATCATAACAAGAGCCAAACCATTGATGCTGACCTTCACATTCTTTATATTCAATGTCTTTATCAAACAGTCTATATACATTTTTAGCTCGCTCAATTTGCTCTCTTACGCCAATAATACCTCTATCGCCATTAAGACTATCTTCTGTTCCTACTTCAATATATAAAGGTCTAGGAGCCAAAAGAGCAGCCATATCACCCATATCTACTCTATTCCAAAGTTTTGGTATAAAATTACATCCACACTTGTTTGTAAACAACAATGTATCCTTAAAACTATGGAAATAACAACTTGAAACTACATACTTAACTCTTTCATCTAAAATGCCAAGCCAGAGTCCGCTAAATCCGCCACCTGAAAAACCTACTACACCTAACTTCTTTACAGAATCCTCTTTTTCTATATAATCTACAAGGCACATAAGCTCATAAACTATAACACCCTGTAATGACATTCCCAAACTAATTAATGCAAAATTCAATTCATCACAATCTGATTTTTGTACATCATCGTACACACCTAGTCTGCGTTCTCCAGAGCCTAAAAGGTCCGGAATATAAACAGTATAACCCATTTTCATTAAGTCCAAAGCATAGCTGTAAACCATATCCTCATTTTTTTCTGAAGATATAAGCCCTTCTTTTCCCCCCAGCCATGACCATGAAGTGCAATTATATTTTTACCATTGCTTTTCTTAGGTGTCATTATGTAAAAAGGCATTTCCAAACTAGGCATGGTAGAAATTTTAACTTTTTCCAATATGTATTCTTTGTATTCGTTTTGCTCTATTTTTCTAAAACTTAATTTACTTTTAGGAAAATTTTCAAAGCCTAAACCTTTCTTTAATCTAGGAATAACAGCCTCTTTCCATTTTTGAAAATCCTTAACTGTTTCCCCTTTAAACTTATATTTATCGCCATTTTTATTGATATATTTTCTAATAAAATCAAAACCATTATATCTGTTATTCATCATAACACCTCGTATAAAATTTATTTTAAACATTATCCAAATGACATTATAATACACATTACTCAAATATCAAGTGAAATTTCCGTAAAATTAAATTAAAATTAAGTGGAATTTTTTTCAAAAAAAATAGAAGACCTCTATTTCAAGGTCTTCCTTAATTTAAAAAGATAAATTTGTTTTAAAACAAGTAACAAGATAGTTCCAAATATAACACCTGAAAAGTCAAGCCATACATCTTTTACAGAACTACTTCTGCCTACAGGAAATAATTGTATTGTTTCGTCTATTAAAGCTACTAAAAACCCTATAAACAAAGGAATCCAAACATACTGTTTCATATTCTTTAAAAACAGTACCGTATCTATACTTAACAAAATTCCCAAAGCAGTAAACTCTGTAAAATGAGCTAATTTTCTAATAATATGTTCTGTTATATCTGTACTTATGCCTATTCGTGCAAAAATCTGCATTATCTCATAAAGAACCCCCTGACTTATGCCAGAGGATTCTTCTCCATTTTTTGACGAATTCCACCATATGAATCCAATCACAAAAAATGTAATTATTATAAACAAATACTTATACCAATTTCTTTTCATAACCTATAAATTATAAGAAAGGTTCAAAAATTGGCTTTAATACTTCAATATCTGAAAGTGAGAGAGAAGAAAGGCAGTTTGACTGGAATTCTTTTCTTTCATCTGATGAAAGTCCGTAGTACATCTGCTTAGCAGTTGAAATGTCTGAAAGTACATCATAACTTGGGTCAGCATAGTATGATTCCATAGCACTTAAAATGTACTGTGCTACTTCTTTCTGTTCAGCTGTTGAACAGTAAGGAATAAGATAACTCTTAGTATCTCTTATTATATTTTTAAGAGCTTTCATCTGTGAATCATTAAGAGTAATAGCTTCAGTTGTAGTAGCTTCTGTAGTAGTTTCTACCTTTGAAGTAGTAGTTTCTGTTGTAGCCTCTGTAGTAGTTGTAGCAGTTGTTGTTGTAGTTGTAGTATTTGATGAACTACCACCTGAGCTAGAACCACCACTACTTGAACCACCGCCACCACCACTAGAACTTGTATTCTTTGTAGTAGTTTCTGTTACTGTTTCGCCATTAGCATTTGTAACAACTTCTGTCTTTGTTGTTACTTCTGTTGTATTTTCAGAATTATTTGTACCAATATACTTAGCAAGAGCTAAACAAACTTCGCCTCTAGTAATATTATCAGTTGCTCTGAAAGTATCATTCTTTTCAAGTGAAAAAGCACCTGCTGAAATTGCTCTCTTTACATAAGATTCAGCCCACTGTGCTACTTCGTCATTAATCTTAATATCATCTTTAACTTCTGTAGGAAGTTTTGCTGCCTGTGCAAGAACAACACAAGTCTGCTGGCGAGTAAAATTATCCTTTGGTCTGAAAGTATTATCGCCAAAGCCACTAATATAACCATTACTCTGAGCAATTCTTACATCGTTATAATACCAAGCATCATTTTCATTATTATCTGCAAAGTTCTTTACAGACTTCAACTTTTCTTCGTCAGCCTTATAACCAAAAACCTGATTAAATACTCTAGTTAATTCAGCTCTTGTAATATTTCCGTTAGGCTTAAAAGTACCGTCTTCATAACCCTTAATGTAACCAGCTTCATACATTTTAACAATAGCCTGACCTTCAGCTGTACTTTCGTTTACATCTGAAAATCCTGTCTTTGATGCCGTATCAGCTGCAAAAACATTAATACTAGATACACAAGCTACAGCTAATGCACCAGCTAAAATTCTTTTTAACTTCATAAAATCCTCCTAAAAATCTTTATAATTGAAAGAGATTGCCTATAAGACAATCTCCCCAATTTATATTATATTATTATATAAAATTCAATTATTTTGCTACTGCAGCTGCGAATAATTCAGCAACAACTGTATTTGCACCACTTGTAGCAGAAATCTTATCACCAAGGTTAGTTCTTACATCCTGAATAGTCTTTGAATTGTAGTTTCTTAATAAGTCTACGAGAACATCAAAATGTTCGCCTGAGCTCTGACCCACTTCAAAAGCACCTAACTTATCAGTTTCCATAGAAACACCGTACTTTTCGCTATAAATAGCATAAGTATCATCTGCAGCCTGAGCATACTGGTCAGCTCTAATTTCGCCATTACCTGGGAATGCCTTCTTAGCTAAGCTGTAAAGTTCTTCAACTTCTGAATTTGAAAGTGTTAAGCTAGGACCATCTGCCTTAGTAACAATGTCGCCCATAGCCTTGAAAGCTGAAACTCTTGCTGCTGTAGTTGCATCCATAGTGTTATATGCTTCATCAGCTGGCTTACCGATACGCTCACAATCTTCAGGAGAAACTGGGTTAATAGCTTTTAAAGCATAAGCAAGCTTAGCCCAACCATCCTTAGAAGTAAGGTATACATCGCCCTTATTCTCGCTGTGGAAGTAAACCTTGTTAAGGTTGTCAGCAAGCTTAGAAGCTGTACCGTCCTTTGTAAGGGCAAGACTAACCATCTGGTCAGCAACTTCTACAATAGTCTTGTTGCTGTCAGTAGTAAGTTCGCTATCTAAACTAGCATATGTATTATCATAGTTCTTAGCACCATTAAGTTCAAGGTTCTTTAAAGGATTAGCAATAGTACCAGCAGCTGAACCAATACCTGATACGCTATAAAATCTTAAACCAACAACTTCATCAAATTTCTTTTCTGGCTGAAGTACATAGTCCATAAGTCTTTCAGCATCTGCTGCAGTTACTTTTTGGTCTGTAGTCTTCCAAGAACCATCAAAGTCGCCATTTGTAATTTCAGTACCCTGATTTGCAAAGTTAAGAATCTGTACTGCATCGCCTGCTGTAAGTGTACCAGAACCATCAACATCACCAGATTCTCTAGGTGTTACTGCAAAAGCTGATGTAGTGGTCATAGCCATAGCCATTAAAACTGCTGCAAAACTAACGATTTTCTTTTTCATAATTTTATATTCCTCCTTAAAATTAATAACCTTCTACTTACATTATATCTACTTTTTTTCATTATAAAGACTTAAATAATAAGCCTTTTTTAATCTTTTTTCTTTTTCATATGAAGACTTCATTGTATCACAAATGCTTGTATCAGCACCCATGGCAGTAAGCTTTTCTCTCAACTGGCTTATTTCAGCATCAACAGCAGAATCAGCCTGACTTTCTAAAGAAGCAAGCTCGCCCATATACTGTGAAGCCAAAGATGATGCACTAGCTCCATTTTTACGAGCTGCCTTTGCCTCATCAATTACATTGCCAATCTGTCCCAAATAATTGGCTTTAAGCTTATACAAACTGATAGTATATTTGCTTACTACACCTGATACAGTTTCTTCTCCATTATTCACTTCAGAACCTTTATTTGCTGATGTTTCATTTGATGCTTTCTGAGAATTTTCATTATCAGAAACATTATCACCACTTGCTTGATTATCAGAAGAATTTTGAACTTCCTGAGAAACGCCACTTTCTTCAATAATCTTTGCTATAGCCTCATCAGCAGTTATTTTGCCCTTTCTTATATCCTCCTCCTCTTGCGGAGTAAAATCTCGGATAGCTGGAGCATTATATTCCTCAAGTGTTTTCTGTACTTCTGTTTTGGTATCGTCCATTTGTTTTTGGATATCAACCTTACTGTACTTTGATGCGTCAATAACTGCCGAGATATTATCTCGCTGAGTTACTGCAATAGCAACACACACAAGGATAAGGAAAAAAAGAATAACCAAAAAGACTTTCAAGCCTATATGTTTTTTATTTGTTTTTCTTCTCAAACAAATCCCCTTTCTTCCTAATTTTAAATACATAAAACAACAGGTTATTAAGTGGTAAATGTTTTCAGAATAAAGCTACAACTGTACATAATACACAGTTGCATATACACACACTCATTCCAAAACTATACACTCAGCCCACTATAGATTATATCATACCCTATTTTATTAATTTTGTCAACAAAATCTTGACCAAGTTTTTTCTCTATTATGTTAAAAGCTTTGCCTAAGTTAGGGCATCTTTTATCAAGATTATGACAATCAGACCCTAAAAGATGAACCTTTCCATCTTTTATCATACTAAGTGCTTTAGATTTTGTGAAAAATCCATTTATATACTCGCCATTCATTTGAACTAAAGGTCCAAGAGATAGCAACTCATTTATATAATTTGTACCCTTTTGAAAATCAATAAATCTTTCTATATGTGCAATAATAACTTTAAGTTTTCTGTCATACATAAGACTTTCAACTTCTCTTAAAATTTTATCATTCCACTTAGAAAAAGGCATTTCCAATAACAGATATTCTCCATTATTATTTACTGTCAATTTTTCCAAGTCATCAAATACACTTATACCATTAAAGAAAAGTACTTCTGCACCTAGATTTAATTTAGGCATATCCGTCATTCCATCTATTGCTTCCACAAGAGTATCATAAGCATTCTGCCTTCTTTTCACAAAGTGTTCAACATCTATGTGACTTATATAGAAATGAGGCGTAGCAATCATAGTATCAATGCCTTGAGCATAACTTTGTTTCATCATCTCTATAGACATTTCAACACTTTTGCTACCATCATCTATTTTAGGCAAAATGTGACTATGTACATCTATCACAATATCATCTCCAAAATATCAATAGTAAGTTGAATACTTGCTATACTTGTAGTTCTTCTTATAATATCCATAACCAGATTTAGATACAACAACACCATTAAATACAAAACCAATAATTTTTGCATCTACGAAACGAAGTTTACTAACTGCATCTGTAAGCATCCTCTTTTCTGCTCTAGTCTGACGCACAACAACTACAAAACCATCACACACTTTTGAAAGAAGAATAGCATCTGTTACAATAGTAACAGGAGGTGTATCAAGGAATATGTAGTCATACTTTTCCTTTAAGGCATCTATTGTTGCACTTACATTATCACTTGTTAAAAGCTCTGTAGGATTTGGAGGAATATTACCAGCTGTAATTACATCAAGTCCACTATATTCTGAACGAATAAGAACCTGGTCAACTGTAGATTCTCCTACCAAAATGTTACTAAGACCTTTATCTCCCTTTACATTTAATAACTTTGCTACATTAGGTCTTCTCATATCGCAGTCAATAACAAGAACCTTAGCTCCTGTTTCAGCAAATGTAATAGCTGTATTAAAGCAAGTTGTACTCTTACCTTCAGAGGCAATAGAACTTGTAACAGCAATAACCTTACAACCTTTCTTTGCTAATGAGAACATAATATTAGTTCTCAATTCCTTATAAGATTCTCTAATATCAAAACGAGTATCATCGTTTAAAAGTCGTAATCTATTTTCCTCTGCAGTTTTTTTAGTTTCAACAACTGTATCAGTTGTTTTTTTATTTAACCCAAATAATTTCATAACACTCACCTTTTAGTTTGTCTTTTCATCAAGATTAACCTTTATTTCTGGAACAGTACCTATAATAGGAACATCTGGATATAACTTTCTTATATCATTTTCTTCTCTGATACTTTCATCTGTAATTTCAATAAGAACAGCTATACCTATACTTATTACAAAACCAAGAATAAGTCCTAACACTGTATTCTTAAATACATTAGGAGAAAATGGTCTCAATGGTTGTTCAGCATAGTCTATAACCTTTACAGAACTACCATCCATAATCTCTGTTGCCTTTATTGGAGCAGTATCTGCAATAGCATTTGCAATAATGTAAGCATGTTCAGGATTTGGATTGATAACTGTTAATGTCAATATCTGAGCATCTTCGGCTGATGAAAAAGAAATCATATTACTAATCTGGTCAGCTGTGTAACCAAGGTCAATTTTCTTAGCCACTTCGCCAAGTGTAGTACGGCTATCGAAAATTCTCATTACTGTTGGTACAAGCTGTAATGAAGCAGTAATATCATTATTACTAAGGTTTTCTGAAACAGTATTTTTGTTATTGTTTACATACATTGTTGCAGAAGCCTTATATAAAGGTGTAATAAGGAATAAGCTATAAAGGGCAGCACATAGACCCAATGCTACTGTCGCAACAACAATCATTTTCCACCTGTCAATTATAGCCTCTAGTATTCGCCTAAAGTCAAACTCCATTGTCTCTGTGTTTTCTGTGTTCATATCTCACCCTAACTCCCTTTAAAATTTTTTAGTCCATTATACACCATTTAAACTTAAAAATCAAGCCGAATTCAGCAATATTACGCAAATAATATATTTTACGGCATTATATTTTGTTAATTTTTTATGTATTTTTTTGTATTAATATATGTATATACTTCTTTTTTTGTAATATACGCAATATAAAACGCCTTTTATGCCAAGTTTATAATAAATATTTTGACAAAAGGAAAATATTGTATTATAATTAATAATCATAGTGGTAATTCTATGATTAATCACTATATAATAAATACGGAGGTAATTTATAATGAGTATTGATTTTTCATTAAAGGGTAAGATTGCTCTCGTTACTGGTGCATCTTACGGTATTGGTTTTGCTATTGCTAGTGGTATGGCAAAAGCTGGTGCTACAATCGTTTTCAACGATATTAAGCAGGAACTTGTAGACAAGGGGCT
>ENA-OOZQ01001083-OOZQ01001083.1-human-gut-metagenome-genome-assembly--contig:-NODE-1083-length-17920-cov-2.731934_pt1 | contig 17920 bp, 16 predicted proteins | sample MGYA00241188_ERZ501399 | MGnify/ENA primary metagenome ERZ501399 (study PRJEB25962, sample SAMEA2042658) | human gut metagenome | biome: human gut; feature: human-associated habitat; material: faeces... | reverse complement strand
TCTTTCGGTATTCAAAGGCAAGTGGAGTAAAGTCCCCAATCCGGCACAAGCTTCCATAAAACGCTTATTCATCTTCCAGATACGAGGTTGTTTTTCCATTGCCTCGCACATGATGACAATCAATTCATTTGTTGACAAAGCTTCATCATCCCCCATGTGATAAATGCCCGTAGGTACATCTTTAATCAATAATCCCTCAATCACACAGCATAGGTTATCAATTGAAGTAAACGAACGACGATTTTCGAAATCACCAAGCGGCCAAGGAATGCCTTTTTTCACCACATTATACAGTAGATTCAGATTACCCTTATTACCCGGACCATGAATCATACAAGGACGAAGAATATACACCTGCTTATCTGTTGTTGAGTATTCAAAATGTTCCTTTATATACTCTTCAGCCTTGATCTTGCTCTCTCCATAAGGACCAACAGGAGTCGGAATCATATCCTCAGTAAGTATATCTCCTATTACACTATCAGCGGCAGCTTTCACTGAACTAAAGAAAATGAATTTCTTAGCAGAAGATTCCATAAAGAAATCAAAGATTTTTTGGGTCAGGCCGGTATTGATGTCAAAATAGGATTGAGCGACTGACTGATTCTTCGTATCATGGGCCTTTCCGGCAAGATGAATGACAGCATCGAATTTGGGAAGAATTTGAAATGGAAAAGATGTGGGTTCGATATCTCGCCAAGAAAATGTTTGGATCACTCCATCTCTACAAGGAAAGATAATATCAAGTCCATATAATGTATGTTTATCTCTCAAGGCCCTGATAAAATTAGAACCTATAAATCCATGGATTCCTGTAATCAGTATATTCATTCTTTTATCAATAACAGTTCAAAAACCTTCACAGCATATTTTAAACATAAAAGTGGCAAACAAGTCCAAATTCCATTCTCCCTACATGCCCTGACAATCTCCTTATTCAGTAAAATATTACTTTTTACAGATGCTGTACTGGTGCCTCCCGTACGCATTTTCATAAAATCAAATGGTAAATATTTACTTTTCAATTGACGTACATACAAGAAGCGGATAAGAAGCTCATAATCAGCAGCTATCTTATAATCTGTTTTATAATAGCCAAACTCCTCAAAATACTTTCGATAAGTAAAGAAAGTCGGATGCGCAGGCATAAAACCATACCGGAACAAATGTGGGGCAAAGTTCTTAGAAGAATAATAACGCACTGTTTTATCCAAATTTTTAGGGTTCACAAAACGCACATCCCCATAAACGACTTGTGTATCTGTATTATCAAAAGCCTCTACCACTTTAGTTATGACATCATTCCTGTGATAAAAATCATCTGAATTAATTATACCGACAATATCCCCAGTAGCCATGTGGATACCTTTATTCATGGCATCATAAAGTCCATTATCCTTTTCACTGATCCATTTTAGCCGACCTTGAAATAGAGGCTCATACTTTTTTATAATTTCAATAGTATTATCCTGAGATGAACCATCTACTATTATATACTCAATGTTAGTAAAATGTTGTGAAATAACAGACTGAATAGTATCACAAAGAGTCCTGTCACTATTGAAAGTAACAGTTATAAGAGAAATTTTCATTAACTACAAAAGCTCCTGATAAAGAGCAGCATATTCTTTATATTTATCTTCTTTTCTAAAATTTTCCAAGATATATGAACGGCAATTATTTTCATAATACTGTTTTCCCACCAATTTTAACTGCTGTATAGCTTTTAAAGCTCTATCAATATTATGAGGGGCAATTACAAATCCCGTTTTTTCTGTCACTATTTCAGGACAGGCTGTCGAATCATAAACCAATGCAGGCGTTCCGCAAGCCATACTTTCAGCCGTAGTCAACCCAAAGGTCTCTTCCATTGAAAAATTCACAAATAAATCAGCAGATGAGTACAGTTCTACCAACTCGCTTATATTTTCTGTTCTCTTAAGTCCAATTATATTAGAAGGTAATTTAGAAATTTGTTTCTGATCTAAGCCTACCAATATTATTCTATCATCAGATGAAAGATATTTTGCAAGCTTAATAAAATCAGATAAACCTTTACGGGCATTCCAAACTGTTGCTACTCCCAATATCAGGAATTTAGTTTCTATATTATATTTTAATTTTGCTCCAACACCTAAAGGACGAAATACATCCGTATCAACTCCATTATAAATAACTCTTACAGGATATTTAGCAAGGAAAGAATGCTCTACTTCATCTGCCAACCACCGTGAAACAGTGACAATAGTTAAATTTTTGAGAGAAGTAAAACTTTGTTTTTTGAGCTGATAGTTTTTTCTAGAGTGGTCATAGAATAATGAAGCGGGATAGTCTTGAAGATTAGGGCAATCATAACACCCTTGTTTCCATTTGTTACAGTGCACATTTGTATAATGTACACAATGCCCAGTATATGCCCAACAGTCATGTAATGTCCAAACAACTGGAATATCAGATCTTGACAAAAAGTCAAATAATAATGGATAATTTAAATAATAACCATGAATATTATGCAAATGTATTAGATCCGGCTCTACCTCCCTTATCTTCGATATTAGCCGCTTAGTTGCATGTATGGATCCCAGCCCATGCATATCAAACAATTTAGATCTTAAATAATGAAAATAAACTCCCCACTTGCTCCCAATCTTATATAATTGTGTTTTACTCGAATTCCCCCAGCGCCCATAAGCTGTATAACAAGTCCATTCATCATTTATTACAACTTCTGCAATACCTTCAGCAATACGTCCAGTAGAGCCGGAATTGGCAACAACATTAATTTGAAAAAGGGTTGACATTATTAAAGCTCTATATTCAAAATTATTTCTTGCTCCATTTTATATTAGAGTCCTCAAAACAAGCTTAATTTCATCCGAAGTTTTCTACATATAAAAAAAAATATTCGAAATGGCAAGTTAGATAGTGTTTTATAGAATGGAAGTTTTATGTGGTTAGCAATTAATTGAGAAATAGACGATGTAGTATTTAATTGAGAAAAAAAGCATGCGCGATTTTCAGGAAATTTGCTATCATCTGTAATTGATGGATTACTAAATAAAGCCAAATCAAACGTTTGCTCAATAGCACTAAAAGATAATGTTTCCAAATAAGATCTGCCAAAGTCTGAATTTACTAAAATCAGACTAACACCTTTATCATCATCGTACTCCATATTTATTTTTTCAATATTCCAGAAATCTGCGATAGTAATATCCGAATCACTTTTTAAAGACCTATTAGGGCAATGGGCACAGCTTGGCCTTAAATATAAATTTTTTAAGAACCCTTTAATAAAAATATTCTCTTCAAGAGTTTCATGTAGCGAAACGGACTCCTTTAAAATCACCAAACTATATCTTTTCCACCCATTTGTTTTATCTCTAAAAGATATATGTGTTATAGAATCTTCTTTATTTGAAGAAATCACCCTCTTTTTTTTATCTATCACCTTCGATCGGTTCGTTTCTTCCAAGTACATTTGCCATACTTTAGGACTGGGTACCCCATGGCATACCAAATCAACGGCTAATAATTTTTTATATTCTTTCCTCAAGTACTTTTTTAGACCGGCTATTTGACAAGGAGTTCCAGTGAATAATACCATCCTTCCACTCTTTAAAAACTGTTCAACTTTTCTATATGCATTCCCAATAATACTTTGTACATATTTAGATCCTCTAAATGCAGCCACTCCTTCAATATTGTCCGTATAATCATGTACCACCATCCATTCATCATCAAACTTAGCTCCAAAAACAACTCCTCCACGCTTTATTACACTTTCAGCCAATAATGTAAAGATTCCCCCTGATGAACTTTTTAATCTAACCTCTTCATCCATATTTTTTGCTGCATATACTTTCAAAGGAGTACGAGACTTATTTTGATGAATGACTGGGCATACTTTTTCACATAACCCACAATTCACACAAACACTTTTATCAACTTGAGGATACAAAAAGCCTTCAGTATCTTCAACCATGCACATACAACCTTTAGGGCATATTTGTACACAAGCTCCCCATCCGCAACAATCCTGCTTTTGAATTATATCAATCATAAAAACCTACTCTCTAAATCACGATTATTACTTCCTCAAATTACAATAAAATAAAACCAGAAAATTATTATCAAATAAACGGTACAAATAGCATTGAGCAAATGCTACCATTTAAATTTTGCAATCTTTTCTTTTACCTTATCTAAAATAACAACACGCTCGCTCTGAAACAAACCAAATCTTAAACTTAAAACAATAACAGAAATACAAGATGTCAAAACAATAATTACCAATCTCAAGAACGAAGTATCTAATATATAAAGCATAAGCAAAGGTACAGCAGGAGAAAATATCACAACAGGTAAACATCGAACAATTACATTCTTAAAATACAATTTTAAAGAAAGGCCAATCATACTACGCAATAAATACAATCTTTCAACAAAAACGACGAGACAGACAATGAACTGTACATATAATACAGTAACGGGAGCCCCCCCTAAATACAATACGTAATAAGATATTGGAAAAATAAGCAACAAAGTCCCTCCACAAATTATTTGATATCCACGAATCTGCCCTGTAGCCTCAGCCGCTGTAACGAATGGATTCGAAACTGAATTTACAACACTAATAATCAAAACCATACGAACAAAATCACTTGAATAGAATGGTGGATTCTTTAACCACAAATTTAGAATGTAATCTGTATCAATCAGTATCGGTAAAGTCAAAAATAACATTAACATAAAAGTAATCCTTGCGCTTCGATAAATCAGCGTATACATAAGATTCAAATTTTCAGAGGCATAGTATTTAACTATTTGAGGAGCAAATGCCAATTGAAAATTGCCTGCAAATGACATAATAGCGTTTTCAACTTGAAAAGCAACTGCTCGAGCAGCATTAACAATCGGATTAAAGAAAAGATTCAAAAGAAGGTTCAAACCTTGAGTATAAGAAATAGCAGCCAAATTACCAAACAAACTCCAACCTGCAAATTTTATCATTTCCCCAAACAAAGATTTATTCCACGAAAAACGAAAAACGGCTTCTTTAAAGTGTATGCGACAATATACTCCATAAATAATTCGACTTAAGATTTGTACCCCAAACATAAGTACAGCATACAGTTTTAATTTATCAACAGACGATATCACTAAGAAGTAAACAATAAGTAATTTAAGAACAACTTCTAGAATTGAAATATATGCAAAAGCCCCCATCTTTTCGTGTGCAATTATAACTGCATTATAAGGTACACTCATGATTAGAACAATAGTTGTCGCCACAGAAAACTGAAACACCCAAAATGCTGCTTCTATTCGTTCTTTGGGAATAATCATTTCATAATATAATATCCAAAGTCCAATAGTTTCACATAATAATATTATTATTAACGATATAAATACATGAATAATTATGCTCGTACTAAATATTTTTTGAAGTTTAAAATGATTACTTTCACCTATACTGTAAGTTAAAAAACGTCTGGTAGAAGCCGACATCGCAGAATTAATAAAAGTAAATAAAACAACAACGCCTCCAACGACATTATATACTCCATAGTCCAAAACTCCCAGTACTTCAAGAACAATACGGCTAGTATATAAAGAAACAGCCATCATAACTAACATACGCAAATAAAGTAATAAGGTATTTTTAGCTATACGCTTGTTATTTTGTGAATTATCTGTCAAAGTATGCATTAATGTTTCATTTTATCTTCCGAGTATCCAAGATAATTTTGTATTAAAAACCTCTGTTATAAGAAATAATATTATCCACATGGAAACATGGCGTATTACCGAAGACAGAACCGGAGAAATATCCATAGAATTCATTCCTTGAATTAAACATAGTTGTATACATTGAGAAAATGCTAACACAAAAAATGTATTCTTACCCCAATATGAAAAGATATAAAACAAAGGCTTTAATACAGTATATTCCATATATTTAGTCAATAACATTGATAATTGAATAATAAACAAAATACCTAATATTGCGCCTATATATACTGGTATTAAAGAAGTTATAATGTTGTAGCACATATCTAAATGATAGAATTGAGCAATTAGTCCACCGATACAAAATGATATAAATAAAAAACTAAGAGTCTTCTTGACAGACTTATCTCTCCATACATTTAAAATAAAATCAGCCAATTTATTACCTAAACCCAGAAAACTTACGGCTAAGAAAACTGAAGAAATAGCCCATGGCAATAAAAGGTGCACCTCTGACAACCAATAGCTAAGATAAGCAAATACAATCAAAATTACTACAAAGAACTTTTTATTACGACTCAGTAAATGATAAAAAATATAATATAAAAGCTCAGCCAGAAATAATATAGGTACAAACCACAACGCAATGCCCCCCCATCCATGAACAAGCACTTCTAAAAACCTATCCTTAAATGTATTTACTTCATAAGATTCAGATATTCCTATGACTAGAATAGAAAACACAAAAAAAGGAACTAATAAAGTACGCAACTTGCGATATAAAAAAAAGTTCAAAGATTTATAGTTTCCTACTTTAAAAGTCATTCCAGATATAAAAAAGAAGAAAGGCATATGGAATGACCAAATCCAATTCGAAATAATCGATGGTAACCGAGTATGCCCAACTACCATTAAAACAATACAAATACCTTTTGCAACATCAATCCACTCTATCCGTTTTGAAATACGAGCCCCCATATTTACTCCATATAAAAAAATGAAGCGACGTACTTTTGAGATCTTTCCTCAAAATTATAACATGAAATATTTTTAGCTAATACATTATAATAGATAGGATTGCAAATTTTCAGTACGGCATTTTTTAAAGAATTTCTATCATCCAAATCAAATCTAATCCCATTTACATCTTCTGCCACAAGGTCTATAGAACACCCTACTTTATTGCTTACAATTACTGGTAACCCATTATTCATAGCCTCCTCAATAACCAATCCCCATGGCTCTGATTTAGAAGGCAAAACAAAAACATCATTACTCTGGTAATAATGAGATATCTTATCATTAGAGATAGCCCCTAAAAAAGAGATATTGAATGACGCCATTTTTTTCAATACCTCCTCTTGAGGACCAAAACCTATAATATTCAATTTTAAATCTGGTAAAGAATTGAACACATCAATCAGAAGTTTGAGATTTTTTTCTTCCGACAAACGACCAACATATAAAAAGTTCCGAATTTGTGTCTTATAAATAAAAGAAGGTTGATTCACATAATTAAAAACTCCAACTCCTTTTGTTTTGATTATTTTTCCCGAAAAAGACAAAAGTTTCAATAATTCAATATGTGGTTCTCCCGAAGCGTAAGCCAAGTATATTCGTTTTAAAAAAAATCTTTTTAACAGTCCTCGCAAGCCTCTAATACACGACTCATAATAAGTTGATTCCACCACCACTGCATTTTTACTCTTCGGGGAGAGAAAAGCTAAAAACCAAAGATAAAAAGAATCCCACCCCGATAGAATTAAACTGCGATATGAATAATCACGCTTTAACAACCGCCATAGATAAATCAAACGAGAGCCTTGTAACTTCGATAAAATAACATAGTCAAATTTAATCCCTTGAGAAACAAAATCTTTATTTCTCCGACTATTCATTTCATAAAGAAAAATCACAAAAACACGCTTTTTTTCGCACAGTCTATTCAAGAGATTCACTTTATAAAAGGCCGGCAATGGCGTTACAAATATAACATCAATTTGTTTCATAATCCTTTGTTTATAGATTCAACTCTATTAAAAGCATTACTCCATGCCATCGGAGAAAAATAGTGCAGTAAAGCGTCTCTATGGTTTGAATATTTCTCAAACCAAGCATCATTCATCTGAGATAACTGAAGAATGCACATTTTAAGTTGTTCCTTATCAAAATTAGAGTAAACATAATTAATATCTTTCAACTCAGGATAGCTTATTGTAGAAACAACTAGCTTATTACACGCCAAGTATTCTATAATTTTTGATGGGAAATTATTTTTATTTTCAGCCAGATTAGGATCTCTAAAACTTAGACATACTGTAAATCTTTTCAAATAAGAAAGATAATCTGTGTAATTTAGATATCCCAAATAATGTATATTCGCATATTTAGAAGCATATTTCATCACCAACGATTCATCCTCCCCTCTACCAGATACGTAAAGTTCACACTCTGGCAATTCGGAAAAAACATCTAATGCCATCTTTATACCTGTCACCTTTTTTAATGCACCAGAAAAGAAAAATGCATTTTTTACAATTTCCCCATTAGTTTCTTTTATAGAGTTGATGGCATTCATTGGAACAATTCCAGGCATATAAACTATATTTTTGTTTTGTATTGTTAAACGTTCCGACAAAGCCAAAATCCCATCAACAAATCTAGACAAACATATTTCCGCAACTTTAGTTATAGAAAAAAGCCTATTAGATGGAGTATGGTCTGCTAGTAAAACATAAATTTTCTTACGATAGATTACTTTCAAAAGCATAAAAGCAAGTAAGTTATGCCTTTCAAGATTATAAAACCAAATAGAATCATCATTGCGTAACAGACTGACTATTAACAAATTTTCCACCAAATAATTTAAATGCCTTAGTATTGGAAAACTTCCAAATACACGAACCTGAATAAATTTTACTTTCTGAATTGAAGGTAATTCCGCCAATATATTTTTTCTCACATTCAAAGGAACTTCTGAATACACTTTACTAAAACAGTTACCCTCAATAAGATTACTACAAAAATTTGTCACACATTGAGAGCCATATAAAGAAACCAATTCTTGTGGTATATAATTGCAATATAATGAACGATTAACAAGAAGCATATTTATTTTCTAATTCAAATTTTTCCCTATGAATATAAATACTGAGAACTAAAAACATTATATATTGTGTTGATAGAGTTGCACCATTTGGAGAAACAAATGCTACAAAAAGGTAATTAAATAGCAGCACTAATATCAAATAATCAAAAATGCTTTTCTTTTTATACTTACGTAATAATGAGAAGATTTTTATAACCGGAAACAACACCAGCACAATGCCAAATAAACCTACGTCAACCATTTTAGCTAGAAAGGTATTTTCATAATTACTCCCAATAAATTCGCCCTCTCTAACCCCCTTTATAGGAACACTACCAACCCCATGACCTATCAATAGGACTAATTTATTTTCCTGCATGTAATCAATGCCATTCTTCCATTGCCGTATCCTAGTATCATCAGCTTTACTAGTAGATTTGTCATCCCCAAGATACCTTTCCAAAAGATATTCATTAGAAGATAATAATGAAGTAATTACTGAACCTGATGCAATAAGTATTATAGAAAAAATTACCAATAAAATAACCCGATTCCCTTTTGCACAAATCACATAATAGACAAAACCAGCAAAAAACATTAATAATACAATCACAAATATTTGTCGGGATCCCGTAAACCAAGATCCTATTAAAGGAAGAAAAGAACATAACAAATAAAAAAATTGGCTCTTCGTTTTTGAGGAATGATATAATAAATAAAATGATGAGAGTACGCAGAAAGAGAAATAAACCCCAAATGTGCTAACAGACTCAGCTAAGAAGCTACAACGATTCATAGCTAAATCTTCCTCTGCCAAATAAGATATATCTTCATGAGCGCTTAATACCAAAAATTTAAAAAGCAATGTTTGGCTATCAATAATAAGCCCTATTGATAAAAACAGTCCAAGCAACGAAAAAAACTTAAATATAGAACGTGGATTATATTTTGAAGAATTTAATAAATACGATGAAAACAAAACCACATGAAATCCTGCGGTATACATCCATAAAGCAAATCCAACTCTAATTAAGCCATATCCTTGAAAAAAAAAGGCGTATATACAATACGGTATACATAAAAATGTTAGTAACAATAAATCTTTTTCTATCTTTATCAACGAACGATTTTTATACCTTCCAAAAGAGCACATCAAAAGGGAAAAACCTATAAATGTCAAAATTTGCCTCCAGATCGTGAGTGGGGATCCTTTAGTCAAAAAAGAAAATAGACTTCCATTTATAACTAAGAAAAAAGAAACGTAATAGAATAAGACTACATATTCTGAGAATTTGGAACTTACAATTCTCATTTATAATAATTTTGAAAGAAACATCTTTTAATAAAAGTGGAACAAGATATCCTACTATTATATTTATAAAACAAATACGATAAAAAGATTGACATTACCCAAAATAATATAATAGATTTCCAATTTGGATCAACCATAGATATAAATTTCATATGTACTAAATACAATTCATAAGAAATTAAACTGAAAAATAGGAGGATACGACTTTTTATAATTAAAGTCACATAAGACAATGAAATTATAAGAACAAAAGCCAATGGCAGTTTTATAAAACATTGCATCAAATTATAGATATAAGTACCTCTGTATTCTCTGATAATCGGAATTTGTTTTATCAATAAGAATGAAGTACCTATCAGAAAAAAAAACAAAACTATAATTCCTTTCTTTTTTGCAATAAATCCATTAATTGGAGTGTAATACCGTGAAGCAAGAACTCCAAATAAAAAAGAGAAAGCTTGTTCGGCTTGGATTTCTGAAGAAAACAATAATATAAGAAAAGATATAATAGCCATAAGAATTATAGATAGACTCGAAGTTATTTTATATAATACATAAAAAATAATGTACCATTGCAACAAATAACTAATATACCAATACTCACTTTTAATCCCAGTTATATCTAAGATAAAAGGAATAATCTCAAAATGTTGTAAATATAATGCAGAAATTGACTGAAGTAAGAAATAAGGTATAAACACACGTAGTAATTTCTTTCGCCAATAACATTTGAGTCCATATTTTTTATATGATTCACTTAACCCGTAACCTGAAAGGAATAGAAACATAGCGACTCCGATTCCTCCTAGTGGCGTTAAAATTCTGGTACCAAAAGCATCTGCTGTATGGCACAATACAACCAGAAGAATCGCGATCCCTCTCAAGCAGTTAGTATATTCACAAGAGAGAAAGCGACAATGTGTAGAAGGCGCACCTCCTTTAAAAAAAAGAAACACCAATACAACTAATGATATAATTTCAAGAATAGAATAAAGCATATTATAAAAACACTATTATTATTCTATTATATTCAGAATCGTATACCTATTTCTTATCATTTTAGCTAAAGGTATCATTTTCATAAAATCAATCTCGGAAAATTGGATATACTGTTTTATCATGCTATTTAAACCGATTCGAGAGAAATAACTGTTTATCATATTATACTCACTTTCAGTTCTCAGCAATTTCTCTATCAACAAATGCGCCCACGCCACTTGAATACCATGTATAGTAGACTTGTCAGAAAAATATTCATCAATGGCGTGACTCATTAAATGCTCAGAACCACTCGTCCCACGTGTATTACCAGAATGTATCATGGATAATCCGGAAGTTATTAACCCCCTTGCAAGATCAGCTAAAAATACATCTGTATATAAATCTTTCTCAGAATATCTTAAAATAGAAACAGCAGCTTCTTTTGCCAACATAAAAGATAATTCATCAATCTTTTCTCCTGTGGAAAGTCTAGATAACTCCCAGTCCTTTACAGCACTCAAATTTGATAAAAGATCACCTACACCTGCTAGAATCAACTGCTTGGGAGACTTCTTCACAATCGATAAATCCACTACAATTCCGATAGGAGGTTTAACTCCAAAACTTTTTTTCTTCCCATTACACGTTAAGCGTGCAACTGGAGAATAAATAGCATCGTTAGAAAGTGTTGATGGCATGGCTATATAAGGGATATTCATATCTGTTGCCGCATACTTGACAATATCTAAAATACTACCTCCACCAAACGCAATAAAAAGTGTATCTAAATTATCACATTGTTTTTTCAATAAAGAGTATTCTTCTACCTTTCCTCCTTGGACAAGAATTAAACTATCAAATTTATTACTATCTATAAAGTGACTGTAAAGAGTATATAATTCAGGAGAAGTCACTAAAGTTTTATGAGAGAAAAACAGATGACTGGATGTGAGCATTTTATCAACTCTACCAAGTACTCTATTATCAATCTCCACAAAAACAGGTATTTCTAAATGCTTATAAAACATTATTCAACTCTTGAATAGATTTAATTATTTTAGATGTACTTATACCTTTAGTATACGGAAGATAAACTAATTCAATCTGATGCTTTTGCAAAAACTCTGGAGTCATACATATCTGATTTAAGTACCCTTCACCTGTCCAATCATCACCATGCACTATAATATCTACATTATACTTAATTACATAAAGTTTATTATCCAAATCTGGAATAATAAAAGCTTCATCTACATAGGAGCAAGCTTTAACTACCGCCAATCGATCATTCTCGTTAATAACAGGCTTTCTTTTATAATTAGCAACCATTTCATCACTATTAATAGCAACAACCAACCTATCTCCAAGACCTTTCGCTTTTTTTAAGAGCTCAACATGTCCACGATGAAACAAGTCAAATACCCCTATTACATATACAGTTATCATATATCTAAAAAATCAAATCGTTTTTATTAAGTTTATCTATTACATGCATCAACCGATAGCAAGCTTGATCATCTTTATATAAATTAAATTTGTTTTGAGTTTTCTTTTTATAAGTTTCAGGAGTTTTTAAAAAAGACTTGAGGGACTCTAAATCAGATAAAATAGGACCAGGAAGAACCTCACTAATGTTATCAAAAGTCAAGCCTCTTGACTTTTGATATTCATCTATGTCATTCATTACAAATCCCATTGGCCTATCTAAAATATCATAATCAATCCAAACCGAAGAATAATCCGTTAGTAAGAAATCTGTTGCCCCCAGTAATGGATAAAGCTGAAAAGAAAAATCATTTTGTTTCACTATCATAATATTAGTAAACAATGGGAAATCAACCGTTTGCAATATATCCATTGGATGCAACTTTACAATCAACAAAATTTTAATTTCCGATAAAAAAATATTCAGATCTTGCAAGTCTGCTATATTCAAAAAAGAAATAGTATCGTTCGTTGAAATACCATCAGTTCTTGTTTCTCCAATAATCGAAGTACGGAAAGTTGGTAACCAAATGCCAACAGAGCAATAGTCGGTCCTTTGGATATTTCTTTTAGAAAAGAAGTCTGTCTTTTGAAAAAGTAAATCATTTCGCGGTTGTCCAACAAGTAACACTCTACTCAGATCCAGGTTATTAAAACTTTTAGACATCAATTCCCTAAAAATTTCTGATGTAGCAATTAAATAATGAGCTTTAGTCTTATTAACTCCATGTTTGCCAGGATCCATTGAACCTATCCGCTTTAATGGCATGCCATGCCACAAATTTATCAACTTATCTCTTTGACTGATATCCCAGAAACTATATAATCCATGAGTACAAAAAACAAACTTAGCCCTAAAAAAATACCAAAAAGCTAATAATGAAAATCTAAATACAACTTTTGTATTCGAATTTTTCGACAAAATATCCTTTTTACATGCTTTATAACCTGTCTTATCAGAAAGTACCCATACTTTCAAATAATGATCATATTGCTTTGATCCAGAAATATATTGAAATAGAGCATAAGCATTATCGGTATAATCCGGAAAACTAGAAAACAACATAACAGAATCTCTCTTTATTATCCTAGAGAATAAAATTCCTGTTGAAGCTATAAAAGAAGAAAAAGACAATTTCATTAAAGCATTATTAATCATTTATATACATTCACATACCGTATTTTTTATGGAGGAGCGAATAAGTACCATAAGGATAAATAATAAACAGAACTAAAGATAATTTATATTTTAAGGATATAGAAGTAGAAAACAATACATATGATAGTCTACTTTTAATATAGAAAATTATTTCGCGTCTATAGGTATTATCTGGAATATCAGTTCTCACATAAGCCATGAAACATTGAAATATCATAAATGAATAAACATTTGCTATATCTGTTTCTTGAATAGACGGAGAAGCATTCTTTAAAATCCAAGGTATTTTCATACAAGACATAACTTTCTGACTAATTCCAGAGTGATTAGCACTTCCTTGCCTCTGCCTATAATGATAAAAACATTGGTTTGTCCTCAGCACTACTTCAGAGTCTGCGACCACTTGATATTGAAATAAAAAATCCTCCCAATGATGTACTTCTTTAGAAAAACATTTTCCAATAAATAAAGATGCCCTATATAATCCTAAACACATAGAAGCCGGAAACGAAAATGCAAGAAGTAAATCGATAGCTTGCTTCTTACTATATTTATCTATCTTCAACTGTCTTTGAACATCTTCAAAATAATGAGAAGAGATACAAATATCAGCTTGATTAGATAATAATAAATTCAAGAAGCATTCAATCATATTGCTATCTATCCAATCATCCGAATCGACAAAACAAATAAATTCTCCGCTCGCTACGCTGATCCCTGTATTCCTGGACTCACTTACACCACTATTCTTCTTATGGATAACATGTATCCTGTCATCTGCCAAAGCATATTGATCACATATATATCCAGACTTATCAATACTCCCATCATCAACCAGTATCAGTTCTATATTAGGATAAGTCTGATTCAATATACTATCAATGCACTCTTCTAGATACTCTTCAACATTATAAACAGGAACTACTACAGAAACCTTATTCATAAAACACTATCATTCATTGACTTGTATTTAAATCCTTTATTTTCAAGTCGTGATAAAAACAATGGTAATAGCTGTAGTGTATTTAAACTATGTTCTTCAGAAAAATGAAACAACACAATGTCTCCACCACTTATCTGTTTCGTGATCTTATCAGCATGTGTTTGTACATCCTCTAACTTTACATAATCTTGCATGTCAACAGACCATTTTATTATATCATAATGTTTTTTCAAGAGAAATAGCTCCATAATTTTCAAAGATCCGAAAGGCGGCCTAAACAACTTCGCATGCAATATATCATTACACTTAGACACATCCTTCACATAATCTTGACTCCTGACATCAACACCCTTTAAATGAGAATAAGTATGATTACCAATTGCATGTCCTCTTTCCTTTATTTTCCTATACAACAAAGGATATTCATGCACCTTTTCTCCAATACAGAAAAATGTAGCTTTTGCATCATACTTATCCAGTATATCCAAAATAAATTCCGTGATTAGAGGATCAGGTCCATCATCAAAAGTTAAATAAATATCTGCCTCTGATGTTTTTACCTTTTCTATTACCCAAAATTTAAGAATGATTGACTTAATCCTAAATTTAACTCTTTCCAGCAAAAAAGATATCATTTTGATAAGCTTTGTAACAAATCCCCCTTAGATTTTTTTCTATTAACATCAAGAATCCGATTAACTTTTTCCCAATTAATTTTTTTATTTATTTTTTGTTCATCTAATTCAGTTACCGAACTAATTAAACGATCTTCTAAATCGAACATCCTCAATAAAGAATGAAACCGAGTAAGCCCTCTTCCTTTATTAGCATAAGCGACAAAAGGCTTATTGAACATAATAGAAAAGACACATGCGTGAAAGGAATCTGTAATTACATATTTTGCATCAGAAAAACCTTTCAACCACTCTTCAACGGGAGAAGCTATTCGCTCTATCGCTGATAAACTTATATCATTTGTGTTAGGATTATTATTATAAAATATATCATATCCAAGAACTGTTTGGAGTTTTATCACAGCATCTTGTTTGTCAATAGTCTTATCCAAAATATAGACCATCAACCCCTTTTCAGATAGATCATTTTTTGCAATATCTCCCATTAATGCAACATATCTATTAATATCTAATAACATCGTTGGGTCTAATACATGGGTAGCATTTACATCAAAATATTTCCGGCATAACATAACCCCAGAATCTTCACGAACACCAACAAACGAAAACAACTTCAATAAACGTTGACAATTAAGAGTTTGTTTTTTAGAAAACATCCACCTATCAACACCAAATGAAGCAGCATACGCAATCCTTCTCACATTCCAATCTTTAGCAAACTCCAAAAATGCGTCCTCCACATGAAAAAAATAATCCGGACGCCATATTTGATCACTCCCTACAACCCATATATCCACAGATTCCTTTTTTATTGATCTAAAATTCTCAATATTCACAATAGGATAGATATATTTATCGACAAATAATTTTGTATGAGATTGAATAAGAGAATTTATCTTTTTAATATCTTTTTCCGCAAAGACAGATAAATTCTTCTGTCTCCAAATGTATTTCATAAAGAATCTCTTCATATAAATTAATGGCCAAACAAATGGTGAAATTTCACGTACATAAATCTTATTATACAATGTAACATCATACCCATTTTCTTTCAAAAAGCTCATTAATGCATATGCTTGTAATATTCCACCATAATTTGCATCTAGTGGCAATGTTATTATACCTATTTTCTTCAAAATTTATACATTTACAAAAAGTAACTAAAAACGAACCAATAAATCATATATAGCACTATTACACCTAAAATATAAATATATAATTTAGTAATAGATTATTATTCCATATCCATATTCGGATAAGGATTTTCCTCCAAATTCTTTAAATGCTCCACCATCTCAAGCTCTTCCCTTGTCAATTCCCGATCCTTCCAACCGTCTATTATTGCGTGTGCCTCCGCTGCCAACTCTTCATCAAAGACCTCGGCGTAACAGGCTACCAACAAACGGCATTTCAAAAGCGAGACGGGAAGTGTATCCAAGATATCCCAACTACGATTGAGAACCGACTGGATTTTATCTTCCTTATCACCGTAATTATAAATGGTAGCATTATAGCCGGTCAACAAAGCGATACAAAGAGAAGCTTCCTCTTCAAGAGTACGTCCGTGCGAACCGAAAAGATGCTCACAACGATGATACACATCCGTATTTAACTGACGGAAACGGTCGGAGTAGATGGGTTCGCCATCCAGACCTAAATGGAGAAGTTCGTGCGAAACGGCGCACAAAGAATCGATTTCTGATTGCAAAGACAACATGGTGATTTATTTACGTATTGGAATATGCACCACAGAGGGCACAGAGTTCACTGAGTTTTTAATTCTTTATTAGCTCGATTAAAGAGGGATGAATGAAAGCAGTGGCAACTGCCATAACCCCCTGGATGGAAACCACCACACGGCGGTCACCTTTGATACGGACAAACTCACCCTCGACACCCTCAAAGATGCCACCGGTGACACGGACACGGTCTCCCTTCTTCATGGAAACGGTGGAAGGATCCAGATAAACAACCTGTTCATCGTAATTACCGGCAACAGCAATAAAACTACGCATCTGAACTTCAGGAATGGTAATGGGCTGACGGGTCTCACGGTCCATGATATAACGAATGGGAAGAGAAGCGCCGACAGTGGATTTCATTTCGTCAACTTCACTGCGGGTGGCATAAACAAAAACCAGGTTGTGAACAACAGGAACCAGTTTGCGGATCTTACGCTCACCACGGAATACGTATTCGTAGCGCATGGGAAGAAAATTCTTCACTCCACGGGAGTCCAGGTATTCCTTAAAGGCAAGCTCACGGCTATAGGTGATACGAAGGGCGTACCAGGATTTATCAATGTTGTTGTTCACGAAAGGATATGATTGGGGGACACCGGGGTAGTGAAATACCTTCCGGTCAAGTTTGCTAATTCTGTTATTTGCCTTGTAGCGTATATCATTTCATCAGGTACTCCCCTATCGCAGGAGAGACGGTTTGAAAAGGGATTCAGAGCAAAAAAGGCCATCTTCATAAAGAAGCAGGGAATTTTTGATCTTAGATTTTGTAAACAAGCGTATTATGAAGCAGAAATGTTTCAATAGACGTTCGTTTAAAAACACATGATTTTTGTATATAAATC
>ENA-OOZQ01001068-OOZQ01001068.1-human-gut-metagenome-genome-assembly--contig:-NODE-1068-length-18105-cov-3.734127_pt1 | contig 18105 bp, 10 predicted proteins | sample MGYA00241188_ERZ501399 | MGnify/ENA primary metagenome ERZ501399 (study PRJEB25962, sample SAMEA2042658) | human gut metagenome | biome: human gut; feature: human-associated habitat; material: faeces... | reverse complement strand
AAATACTATTTCATTCATAATTACTTTTCCTGTTTTTATATTTAACCTGACATTTCTATTACTTCAGCTTTGTTTTATGCATTTAATCATAATACTGTTCTTTGTTTTACACATTTAATCAACGTGCTGCCGTCTGCCGCTTTCTCAACTCCGATTGCACTGAGCCCATGTCCAAGTCCGTCTTTTATAACATCAATAACTTCCTGCGTCACAACCTCACCTGCATTTACAAGATTAATTCCCGGCGGATAAAAACATATATTTGAAGCCGCAATATGCCCAATGCTGTCACAGATATTGACAGTTTCATTATCGCAACTGTCAGCTTCATACATATTCAATGCCACAACAGCCTTTACCAGTGCCGGACTATAACTTCCGGAATACTCATTTTCCGGCGTGTCAAGTTCCCGCAATGCCTCAATAAACCTGTCATAATATACCTTTTTATCTCCTACGCTTGTCATCGCAATACAATAATTGACCGAAGCCATTTCCAGCTGTATTCCATAATCATTCAATAATTTATCATACAGGTTTTTTCCGTCATTTACAACCAGCACAATTTTAGAAATGTCATCGACTTCCTGCAGCTTTATATATTTAAGTTTCTTTATTTCTTTTCTTAAATTTGTAAGTCTAAAAACATATTCGTCCATATAACCTGACGACACCGAATCGCACATATCATCTTCAAGAAACGTAAGACACCTTGAAATTCCCGCCATCAATATATATGACGGGCTTGTTGACTGATAAATATTCCAATATTTCTTCACCCTGTCTTTATCTATAAGATTTCCGTTAAGATGAAGAAGTGCCGTCTGCGTAAATGACGGCAGTGTCTTGTGAATACTCTGAATAACTGCATCTGCACCGCATTTTACCGCACTTTCGGGAAACTTATCGTGAAAATTAAAATGTGCTCCATGTGCTTCATCGACAATCAGAACCGCCCCGAACCTGTGAGTCTCCTCGGCAATTCCTTTAATGTCGCTTACAACCCCCTCATATGTCGGAGAAGTAATAATAACCTCACAAGCCTCCGGATGTTCTTCAAGTGCTGCACGAACCGATTCCCTCGTTATTCCTGTGCATATACCAATTTCGTCAATTTCAGGATATATGTATACAGGATTCAATTCATTTAAAAACAACGCATTATTAACCGAACAATGCACATTTCTGGCAACAATAACAGTATCACCCTTTTTTGATGCACCACATATTGCTGCCATATTTCCTGCACTGCTTCCGTTCACTAGAAAAAGCGTCTCGTCAGCTCCGAACAGCTTCGCCGCTCTTTTAAAATCTTCTTTTATTATTCCGTCAGCATTATGCAGATTGTCAAACCCGTCAATCTCGGTAATATCAATTCCATACGGATTGCTCATACTGAAAATATCAGTATTTCTCTTATGCCCAGGCATATGAAGCGGGACAATATCCCCCGCCGCCAGCTCACTCAGGCGGTCATATAAATCTTTATTTTCCATATACAGCACCTTACTAAAAATGGAAGCATTTTCTGCTTCCATTTTCATATAAACTTTCTGTTTTAATTACAATCAACCAATACAAATTTACATTCTTTACATGCCCTTGCTATTGTACGGTTACCTGTTTACTCAACAACTTTAAGCTTAACCGTCTTTTCAGCCACGCTTCCGATTGCATCTGTTACTTTATACTTAATGTCATATTCTCCGACCTGGTCGAATGTATAATGACCTATCGTAATAATTTTGCTTGTAATATCATTTCCGCAGGTATCTGTTGCATGAACATTGGCTTTAAGATTAGCTTTCTCTCCGACCTTTACCGTAATATCAGCTGCACCTGTTATAGCTGCACTGTTTTTAAGCCACGGATTTGCAGGGTCTGTATCAGTTGGATCCCATCCCGCATTAGGACTGTTTACAGGAATCTTGATACTTTCAGGTTTTCCAAGTGGTCCCGGATTGGCAGCATCATCATAGATTGTAACTTTTGTTCCAGCAGGACAATTATCATAAATCCACTTGACATCGCGGACTGCCATTCTGATACAGCCAAGCGACGCAACTGAACCCAGCTTATTATACTCTTCTGTCTCAAGTGATGAACCCGTAGCTGAAAAATATGGTACTGAATGAAACAGATATGGACCACTTATTCTTACAACATAATGTCCATATGTACTGTCAACCATAAGCCCCCATTCGTATTTATCAGAAGTTGTAAAATTTTCTCCTGTTATTGTCTCGTTGCCTTCGCGTCCACAAGATGCTGCAAATGCCTTAACCGCAACCGTATACTCACCTTTTCCGTCAATTCCATAAACAGTTACACAGTTTGCTGCTCTGTTGACCTTAATAAAATATGGAAAAGCCGCATCTGCAGGTGGTGTATAACTTACAACTTTTGAAGCAGGCTCTTTATCATCAATCCATACCACCTCTCTTGCCGCCGTTGTCTCCTCCGTTTCGGTTACAGTCTGTACTTTTTTATCATCATTATTTTTATTCTTAAAAATTCCATATCCAAAAAGCTTCATTGAACCAATAATCCCAAGCACAATAACCACTACAGCAATAACTGCCCACATTATAACCAGCGGAATATTTCTGCGAAACCAACTTTTCCTTCTTCTCAAATATTTATAATTAATATTTCCTTTATTCATAAATAATCATACCTCGTACATAATAAATCATATATTTTCTTACGTTTGTCTTTGCATATACCATTTTCTATTATAGTATACGTAATGTCTTATTGAAATAGTTTTTTTAATTTATTTTGTAAAGTATTATTTTTTTCTGTCCTTTCTTCTCGTTTTGATATACTCCCTGAAAATACCAAACACAATACACACTGCCAAAGCAACAATAACAACCATAATAATAACTTCTGCCGTTTTAGCATTATTTCCAAGATTATGCCATGAACCATCTTGTGAAAACATGTTAAACAATTCACAACTGTCAACCAGAGCCGAGAAAATTCCAAACAATGTAAAAATTCCCATTATAAACTGTATTTTATCACTACTCTCTTTTTCCTCTTCTTCCCGCATTTCCCGCTGCAAACCATCCATAGCATTAAGCCCGGCTGTTACACTGTCAACATCTTCATCTATCCTCAGTCTCTTTTTGATATAAATATAAAATTCACTCTGATGATGTATATGGCTTACCGACGTTGCCATACTCTTTGTAAGAAACAGATTAATCTCATTGTATAATAAATTGACATTTGTATCTGATTCTGATAAATGCGTTTTGACAGCCGATATACCTGATTGTATTTTTTCCGCATAAAGCAACAATGAAAATGACTGATATAATGCTTTCATATACAACGTAAAATAATCACTTCCAGCCTTTTTTAACAACTGTTCTTTAAATGTTTTCCTGTTATCCTCCGACGGCCATGCCAGATAAGAAACTCCCTCCTGTGTTGCATACCATATAACATCATCAAATGGATGTCTCATTTCATCAACAACATCACTTCCGTAATGATACGAATCATTATATCCGTTTGTCAGATGATATGATAATGAAATTCTGTCCTCCCTCGAATCTTTAAAATTATCTTTTTCAAAAGAGGCATATGTAAAAAGAATTGCTTTATCGGCAACTTTGATATCAGACACTACATCTGCATCCGGCTTATCCTCCCCGGAAATAATCCTGTATTGCAATTTTTCTGCATATTTACTTCCGTTTTTTAATAAACTTTTATATGCACTTTTTCTTTCTGCCATATAATGTATATCAAGAAAATCCACCATATCATTAACCCATTTTCCAAATGAAAATGGAGAAATAACAGTTTTATGGTTATTTACTTCTTTTAAAATTAATCCGAATTGTGCATTTTCATCTGTTTCTTCCCAGATTGAAGCAGTTTTTCCATGATTCAGTTCTCTTATATAATTTTGAAATACTTTTAATTCATCAGAATTTATTCTTATATCTTTTTGGTGAAATCCTATCTCATACCATAACATTCCAAGACCATTTCTAAAAAGCATAATTCCGGCATTTGATATTTTAACTTTCCATGATTCCGGTAATTTACCATCATCCTGTTTATTCATATCCGGAAAATAAATTAAATCCTTTATGCTCTGACCATCTTTTTCAGCCGATTCCCTGCTTCTCCAAAACAGCCACTCACAGCCTGATTTCTGTTCTTTGGCTTCATTTTCATTATCCGCAAATCTGAATTCATCACGGATATATTCATATAAATCACTTTCTGGGGCAGCCTGCGTAACACATCTTCTTACCCAGAGCTTCTGGTCGCCTGATGGTATTTTCTTTCCTGTCTGCTTGTCTTTTTTAAATTTTTGTTGTTTCTGATTTTCTATTTTTTTACATGCATCCTCAAATAATTCATTGAATTTAAACGGCACGACATATCTTAAACATAATGCATCCAAATAATAAAAATTATTCATATTTTCCCATCCTAACGGTACATAAAAGTAAAATATTCTGTAAGCTCACCATATCTGACATTTCCGTCATCCGAAAATTTACGGTTCTTCAATATGTCAAATTTATCACATAAAAATTCTGCAAGTTTTTCTGTTACGGAATCTCTTAAAATAAAATTCTTTTCATATTGTGCTGCTTCAGCCTTTCCAAACTGTTCTATTGCACTAATCAGTGTACCTTTTCTTGTCAGGCAATCACTTTTTAATAATGCAAATCTGTGTACTGCCTTATCATCATTTCTTTTTACAGCCATAATTTCCAGATATTTATAGGTAATTTCCCACGGATGACCGCTTGGCCTGCTGCCTGTTTTCATATAAATTATCTTATCTATATTGCACAGCCTGCCCCAGAAAACATCATCTATTTCATCCTGATGAAAATAAAATATTCCCCTGATAAGAACATATATTGCATATTCAACAGAAAATAATGAATGTGCGGATTCCTCCATATCTGTTATATACCCAAACATCTGCCAATAAGTATTTTTCCCATCAAAATAGTCTGTAATTTCCCTGTCAAATTCAGGCTGCATATTCATGTCAGCATAATAATGCAACAAATATGACTGTGTTATCTTATAATTAGCCGTACCTTTTTCAAATATACTTAATGCTTTTCTGAAATATTTCTCAGCCTCGTTACTCCTTTTTAATGCATATAAACCTGCAAGCTGGCTTATCATTTTTGCCTCATCAAGAAAATCTGCATCATTCTCCTCATTCCAGATTTTTCTCTTTATATCCGATACAGCCTTATAATTGTCAATATTTTCCTTACAGATATTCAATGCCTTATCCCATTCAAACGCATCTGTCAGGCATCCTGCCAGCTTATTATTAGTTGCAAACATTGCATCTGTTCCAACATAATAAGCATATTTTTTACATTTTTTATAATATTCAAGTGCCATGGCAGGAGCTCCTATATAACTAAAAACAGAAACTCCTGTATTATATAATTTAAATAAGGCTGTTGCCATCATCTCTTTACTTTTATACTTCAATGAAACTTTATCAGCCATAGATTCAAATTGTTCCATTAGATACAGTGATTTTTCCTGATTCAGATTATTTACCATAAGCAGTTCTTCAAGATTATTAACCCCGATTGTAAAATCCTCCGGTGAAATATTATCTTTTATCGCATCTTCTATATATGGAAACCACGTTTTTTTATAATACTCAGCGAACTTTCCCTCTTTTGTCATTGCATCATATGTTACAGACAATGCTTCATAATAATGCTTATTCTCATAACAGTTCCATGCCTTTGAAAAATAATTATCTATCTCATCATATCCAAATACCATATTTTCATTTTGAGGATTAAGCTGCTTAACCCTGTCAACAATATCTTCCAGCCAGTCATCGGCACATGTATTATACCTGTACAGCCTGTACCCGAGAACTGAACATATACTGTCAGACAAATACAGAAATTCCATATTTTCTCTGTTTGCATTATACTTTATTGAACTTACATTAAGTTTATCAATCTTAACATTAATTTTGTCACTGCTAACCATCTCCTGTGCTATCAGAGTCCTATAAATATCAGGAGTCATTATCTTGTAATATCCATAATCAGAATTTTGATTGTAAATATTATCACTGTAAGCCTGTTCTTCAAACTGCTGGCGTAACTCCGGATCCATAAATCTTGTACTGCCAGTTGCTCTTGTCGCAATATCTATATTAATTGACGAAGCATGTCCGTCCGGATATAACGGATTATGAAAAATCAATCTGTTTACAACAGTACTTGCCATATGAAAATATCTGTTCGCTGCCCATTCATCATTGGCAAGCATGCCTGCATTTTCAGACAACAGTTTTTTCTTTCCGTCCGCACTTTTTATTATTACAAATAAATGGTACATTCCTTTTCGTTTCGGAAGTTCCTTATCATCTTCACCCTTTAATGGATTTTGGTTGTAAGTTCCGTATTCTATGAATTCAGAAAGTGTCTCAGATATCTTTAATTTTACCGGCTTAATCACATTTCTGTCGCGGTCTCTGTTTCCATTTGAATGAAGGTCGCGTGGATACATCAGTTCACTTCCTGTATACTCACCGCTTTCCACCAAAGTATTTTCAACATCACTTATAGCCTTTTTATAATAAGATTTTATTCTTGCACGTTCTGCTAATACCTCATCGTCTTTATCCAAATCATCAAAAATCAGTCCGGCTATAAACAGCGGTTTATTTTCATTTTTTTCAAACTCACCATACTCATCCAACGAAATAGTTACCATGTCTCATCCTCACATAATCATTTATCACTATACATTATACTACATTTTATTATTATTGCGAATATTAAAACTTATTTTTTACAAAAAAACTGTTACCGGATACTCATATGTACCTGATAACAGTTTTTTGTTTTGACAATATTCAAAACTGTCTCCAGCAGAATATTATCAGGAAATACAATTAAAAGGAGGATCTCAAATTTTATTGCCCTCTATATCGGACTGTCTCCATAGCAACATCTGCTGCTTCTAATATCAGAGTATCACTTTTAATCATACAAATCAATATCATTATCAAGTATGGTCATATAATTTACATGTATAATCTGCCTGTAATATTTTTACTTATCTGCTGAAATATAACAGATTATGCAGCTGCTCCAAAAACACCTGATTTCTTATTTCTATCTCTACCTGTTTCACAATATCTTCATTAACTATTTTATATACATATTTATCAGATTTCAGATTCTTTATATTTATTATATTAATATCCATGTCATCTTTTATGCTTTGATTTTTATTGTTATAAGAAAATACCAAATCAGCAATAACACCATATCTCATTAGAATATTCTTAAATACAAGTGATATGCTTTTCTTTAATTTCGTGTCATAGGCAAAGAAACTTTTGTATATATTACTTACAATGCTCATTATATTCATTGCCTGATTAGACATATATCTCATATGTGCAATATCATTTCTAAATCTGATAATATGCTCATGCTGGTTTATATCCTCAAATAATTCAAGTCCACATTCATATACATCCGTTCCGTTGCAATATTTCTTTAAAAATACCGGTATAGACTTTCCCGGACCTCCCTGTCCAATTCTTTTTGCATTGCCGGAATTATCAGTTTCAAATATTCTTAATTCATAATCATACATTGCAACAATCTGATATAATAATGCTCCTTCTTCAATATCAATAACATTATCACTTAATTTATGATACTTTTCATCCAAAACATTATCTGAATAAAATAATCTTATATAATGTATTCCTAACTGAAAATACATAAGGTCTCTTTCTCTCAGATATGCCCATTCTACAAACTGTGCCATAAAATCGTTTACCATATCTGCATATGTCGATAATTCAGTTAATTCAATACGATTTTTCAATTGCTGGAATTCACATAAGCTTCTCTGTTCATCCTCATTCTGACACACACCACTCTTAAAAACATCTTTTAAATCATTCTGTTTTTCATAATAATTAATTATGTCATTTTTAGTTACTTTTTTATAAATATTTGAGAATACTTCCGCATTACTGTACATTTGGGCATATATCACATTTCGATTAATAATTACATTATCCCCTCCATAATATATCCCTATTATTTGCGACCCGTTATTTATTTTTTCACGACAGAAATCCTTTAATTCTGTCAGTACGTCTTCAGATTTATCATTAATAAAACCAACATATTTTGATAAAAAACTTACATATTCATCTTCACTATTAAAATAATCATTAATATTATTGCTGATTTTTCCAATATACTGTGCTGAAAACTCTAATGTTCTCACTATATCATCATAATATTGTATTCTCTTTACCATACCTGATTCTGTCAGATTTTTTACACTTTCTGCCCTTTTATCTATATTAGTTGCAAACTGAATATAATTTTTTATATTACCTATAAGATGATTCAACTGTTTTGGCATAAGAAAATGTGCAATCACATACCAGTCCAGCAGGGAATTATTTTTATCTATCTTTTCTTTTAAATCTTTATATATCTCTACCCCTTTTATCTGAGATTCAAAACTTTCCATTGTAACATCGCTTTTTATACATATATTATTTCTTAGAAATTCCAGTTCATGTGTCTGTTTTAAGTACTCAATAAAAAGTTCTTTTAATACTTTGTGTAATAACAATGGAAAATGCTTATAATTTTCATCTTTTCCTTTGTTTTTCTTCTTCTGCTCCATTGATTCTATATTCTTTTTTTCCTGATTCTGCATATTATAATCCGTCATTAAAATCTTACATATATCCGCAAATGACACATTATCACCATCAACCGAATAAATACGGTCTGCAAAATTTTTCAAAGCACTTTCCTCATTTGAAAGCATGCAATACAATGCTTTATATTCTTTTTTATCAATCGTCTTTAGTTTATTATATAACTCAGACTTCATTGTCTTAATTTTATCTTTGAACTTTTCTTTTAATTCAGGCTGAATTATAAATGCATTATAATATATTTCTTTTAACATGAAATATAATGAATTTCTATACTTCTCTTTCAACTCAGGATTTACAATGTTTTCATCAAAATCATCTTTAAAAATTTCATTTATTACATCCTGCATTGCTTTTCTCTTCAAAATGCGGCTAAAAGATGGTATCTGTACTTGTCTTATTACTCTTTTTTCTTTATATAAAAACGCAATAAGTTTATTGATATCCTCTAAACTATAAAACATCCACACATTATTACTGTAATATTTATCAGCATATATTATATTTATATCAGCTAAATCTTTTTCAAAAAGTATTTTTACATTGCTGCCGTCTGCGGCTGACTCGTTTTTTATTTTAGTCGTATAATGAACACTACTGTTTCTTATCCCGGCAAGGTGTTTCTTTATATCAATACATAAATCACTTACATCCAATTTGTCAAAATCTGATACTTTATTGTTCTCCGGCAATTTACTGTTTTCTGTACCCCAGCGGCTGTATCCGCCCCAATACTGCAAAATATTTTTCTCTGCATTATCTCTTATTACTTCAGAATTTCTAAATTCCTTATCGCTGTATTGCAATACATCACTGTTATTATCTTTTTTCGTTCTGTAATCCGACTTTATAACTGATTTTGCAAAAATATCTGCCGCAAAAGTAACATAAGCTGCAATATTTCTATCTAGTTCTTCTTCTGCCTTTATTCTTTCGTAATCAAATGATGTAATACCTTTTTCATATTTTTCTGAAACAATACCAAATCTTAAATCTGTTATTGCTTCATTTTTATTAAGCATATCTAACTTGTCTTTCATTGTGAAATGGTACACACCTTTTCCCAAATCAATATATTTAGCAGCTAAATATGACAAAAAATCTTTCCATAAATAATCGCAAATATATGCACATCCTAATCTTTCTTCTGATATTTTAGATTTTTTTGAAAATAATGTCTCTATAACACCTTCAAAATGTTGAAACCAGAATATACTTTCATCATCGCATAGCTTTGATGATGCATTTCTGTAATGTTCAATATTTGCCTCTCTGATTTTTATTTCCAAATTCTGCTTTCTCTTATCAGTGCAACTATTTATATCAAAAAACATTTTATTATCTGAAATATTATATTTACTCCAGCTCACCTTACTCAATCCAGAATCTTCTTTAATATTCTCATATTCTTCTATCCCAGCAACATATAGTATTATTTTCTTTCTGATATCATACATCAGTTCTCTTTGTCTTGATGAATCTGCATATTTAATAAGATATTCCCATAACGGCTTTTTCTTTGTGTCTGCAATTGACAATTTTAATAATTTGTTACCATCAATATCTTCAACTTTAACCTTAGTATTCTGGTTTGAAATGGACTTTACCAATAAATCTGTATTCTTAGTTCTTTTGTCTTCTTTCATATAAGAAAATAATATATACATCTCATATTTTTCTTTTTCATCCGGCTCTCTCTGACCCTCAAGACAATAGAATCTCATCGACTTTTTTACTAATTCCGGTAAATTATATGTTTTTATCTCTCCTGATTTTGTTTTATAACTTACATCTTTTCTTAAACTTTTTCTCAGAGAACAATTAACCAGAGCTGAAATAACAATATTCTGCTCATTTTGTGGAATTACAATTTTTTCATATATAAATTTTTTTGATTTACTTTTTGTCTGTTTATCATAATATTTATTCTTATTATAAACATTATCTCTATCTGTTCTGTAATTAACCGCATCATTTGTTTTCGGATTCTGAATATCCGGAATAAACTGCATCGCTTTATAATTAAATGATTTATTATTCACATATTGTTTTACAAAATTGATATAACATCTCTTTAAATTATTAGCATACCTCTGCAAATTCTTATCTATTATTACTTTCTGATTATTAAATGGCGTATACAGCCTGCTCTTTTTATCTAATGCCTCATTAACTACTTTTCCTGTTTCAGCTATTACATCATTATAATTACCATTTTTATCTTTTTGTACTGGTGCTTCATACAAAATTCCCCCTAGCTCTGATTTGTCACCATTTAAAGCAACCGCCGTTCTTCGATGATTTACTTTCGATATCTTCATAATAGTAATATTCTTCTCCCTTTTCATCCGTAGCAATATTTTGTATTCTTTTTTATAGAATACTTTTTATTTTATAAATTGTCAATGATTATTTAACACATTTGTGTGAAAATATAATTTAACTTATTACAATAACAAAAAAGAACCCAATCCTTCAAAAAAGATTGAGTTCCTTGACTTAGTGCCTAGAGCCGGAATCGAACCAGCGACACGAGGATTTTCAGTCCTCTGCTCTACCGACTGAGCTATCTAGGCTCAAATTTTCTATAGAATTATAACATCAAAAAAGCAGAGTGTCAAGTACCACTCTGCTTTCTGCAATATTCTTCATATAAATCCGGTCTGTATTTTTTTGTTCTTTCAATTGACTTTTCAAGTCTCCATTTTTCAACATTTGCATGGTGTCCTGAAAGAAGAACATCCGGAACTTTTTTCCCTTCAAACACTTCCGGTCTTGTATACTGTGGATATTCAAGAAGCCCATTTTCAAAGCTCTCTGTCTCTGCCGATTCTGAATTATGAAGTACGCCCGGAACGAGTCTTGATACTGTATCTATAACAACCATAGCAGGAAGCTCGCCGCCTGTAAGCACATAATCACCTATCGATACATAATCAGTCACGATTCTTTCCAACGCTCTCTCGTCTATGCCCTCATAATGTCCGCATAAAATAACCAGATCGTCTTCTTTGGCAAAATCCTGTGCCATTTTCTGGTTAAATGTATATCCCTGCGGCGTCATATAGACAACTCTGGGCTTTTTTCCTATCTTTTGTACAAGACTGTCATACGCGGCACACACAGGGGCAGCCTGCATGACAAGCCCTGCCCCTCCACCGTATGGATAATCATCAACCTTCATATGTTTATTATTGGCATAGTCCCTTATGTTTACCGCTTCTACACTAAGACAGCCATTTTTAATTGCCCTGCCGGTAATACTTGTATTAAGCCCGTCTATTATCATATCAGGAAACAGTGTCAATACATGAAAATTCATTACTCTCCTCCAGACGCCTCAGCAATTATTTGAATGCCTTGGCAATGTTATTTAAAAGGAATGGATAATATCCGTTATTAAGATTACATCCGTTACCTGTGCAGTCTCCTTTAAGATATCCGCTCTCATCCTTATATGAATTAGCAATATCAATATATGTCACATTCATTGAGGCTGCTTTACTCTCAAGCTGTGTATTTATCGTATCAAGCACACTCTGTTCTACACTTGAACGTCCTTCAAATGCATAAGTAACCGGAAGCACTGATACTACATAAATCTTTGCAGATGGACACTTTGACTTAACTGATGATACAACCTCGCTTATATTATCACCGATAGCTTCGCCGCTCATTGTTCCATAGTTCGCATCATTTAAACCAAACATAATTACGACTTTCTTAGGGTTTGCAGATGCTACAGAATCAATATAGTCAGCAGCTTTATGTGTTGTCATATTATCATCTGATACAACCTGTGAATCTGACAGGTATCCATAATAGGACATACCGCCTGCAATAAAATCACCGAGCACAACTGTGTCTGCATATGAATCCTTAGCTGTAAAATCTTCCTGACCAGCCGTGCCTTCAACTTTATATACATTACCAGAACTGCCCTGTGCAGCCTGTGTTGTCTGAGGCTGTGTCTGAGCCGGTGCTGCTGTAGTTGCCTGTGTTGTTGTCTCATTCGTGCTATCATTACTTGTAACATCAGCCTGCGTTGTCTGCTTTGTCACTGTTGGTTTAGTATCGTTTTTCTTTTTTCCTGAACAACCTTTAAATATAATTGCAAGAACAATAAGGACAATTACAATTACAACTCCTGTAATAAAATAATTGCGGTATTTGTTCCACATTCTCATTTTTCGGTTAAGTTTAATTTCGCTTTTTGTTTCGTCACCTGTATTCTTAGGCATAACAAAATCGCCCCTTTCTTCATTTTCTGTTATAAATTAAATCTGATTATTCAATTTTTTAAGAACAACTGCTGACTTTGCCCTGATACCAATATCAAGCCAGCCGCCACTTAACGTATATCCGAGCCTTGCCGTACTGTAACCATTTTCATATGTCACAAATATCTGCTCAACATCGCTGTTATACGGAAGTCCTGCTTCCCACACAGGAACCTTTGTCCTGCGTTCTTCCGGTGAATTATTGATAATAACTATAACCGCATCATCACGGTTAAATCTTGCATATGAAATCAGATTATATTCTGATAAAAGCTGCTTATACGAACCGCTCATTAATACTTCACACGATTTGTGCATCTTAATGACATCACGGTGGAAATCTATAAGCTCTTTATCTTCCCTGCCCCATGGATAAGTTCTTCTGTTGTCAGGGTCAGTCCAGCCACACACTCCGGCTTCATCTCCATAGTATATTGTCGGTGCTCCCGGCCATGTCATCTGTATAACTACAGCCTCCATAAAGACTGCTTTATCTATATTTTCACCTGCTGCCTCAGGTCCTGCATTTGCAAGCCTTGCAACGCGGTGGTTTGTTCTTGTTAAAAATCTTGAATGATCATGATTTGACAGCTCATTCATTGAAATACTAACAGGCTGTCCACCCATTCTTGACATATTATGATGCATAGCACCAAAAAAATTATCTGCGTTGCCGAGCATATCCTCACGGTACTGGTCACTGTGTTTTTCCATTCCGGTAAGAAACCATGTGACAGGCTCCATAAATGCATCATAATTCATAACCGTGTCCCACTCTCCGCCTGAGAGCCAGTCATATGAATCGCCATAATGCTCCGCCAGAATAACAGCTTGTGGATTGGCATCCTTAACTGACTTTCTGAACTTTTTCCAGAATTCATGGTTATACTCGGGACTATATCCCAAATCTGCCGCCACGTCAAGTCTCCATCCGTCAACATTGTATGGTGCAGACACCCATTTCTTTCCAATGTCCAGAATATATTCTTCAAGTTTCTTTGAACCTTCATAATTAAGCTTAGGAAGTGTATCATGTCCCCACCAGCCGTCATATGAACCATTATCAGGCCACTGGTCACTGTAAAACTTAAAAAAGCTGTGATATGGGCTTTCAAAACGCTCATATGCTCCCAGCTCATACTGGTCGCGGCTTCTGCTGTAAATATGTTCCCTGTCCAGCCATTTATTAAAAGAACCGCAGTGGTTAAATACGCCATCTATAATAACTTTCATCCCACGCTTGTGAATCTCTTCAACAAGCTGTGCAAAATAAATATTGCTTGCCTCCAGATTGCGTCTGTTTGTAACTCTGTCAATATATCTTGTCGCATGAGTATTGTCATGGTCACCCGGTGCAAGAACTTCTCCTTCATCAGAGACTATCATTGCAATATGTGGATCTATATAATCATAATCCTGTATATCATATTTATGATTAGAAGGAGATACAAACAAAGGATTAAAGTAAATAACATCTACTCCGAGATTTTCAAGATAATCCAGCTTATCCCATACGCCTTGCAGATCTCCACCGTAGAATTCCCTGACACCCATAGGTTCAGGATACTTATACCAATCCTTTACTTCATTGACATGCTCTCCTATATAATTATATTCATCATCAAGTACATTGTTTTGTGGTCTTCCATTAGCAAATCTATCCACAAATATCTGGTACATGACAGCACCCTTAGCCCACGACGGAACCTTGTATCCCGGTATTATACGAAAATTATAATACTGGTTAAGCTCCCTTGATGCACCAATCTGATTGTAATAACAGACTGCACCATGTGCTGTCTCAACTTTAAAATAATAAGACAGAATCTTTTCGCTTACTGTAACCGAAGCCTCGTAATAATCAAACAAATTATCCGAGTCCACACGTTCCATGCGGCATTCCCCATTATCAGTACAAAGATATGCCTTATTAACGTTATATTTTCCTGTTCTGAGACGAAGAGCTACGCTGTCGCCCGGATCACATTCCGGAGGATTTCTGTAATCCTTTGTTGCATCAGAAAATAAAGCCCTCATTTTTAAAACAGGACGTGCATTACACATATAAAGAAGTTTCTTCTCGTTTTTCTCTAAAGTTTCAGTTGACTTAACAAGTCTCATATTCAAACACTCCTTACTGTGAATGGTTCAATATAATTTTATAACGAAACGCCTTATAAAGCAAGTAAAAAGGACAGCCGGGGTAGGCTGTCCTTTTTGGAGAAGGTATTTCACTTATTATGGGGTGTAGCAAAAAATATAATGTATTGGGGGGTTTTTACATTAATTATAGTATCACATTGCCGCCCATAAGTGTTGCTAAACTTTCACGTAATATATTACGTTTTTTTGTGCATTTTATACAATCCGTCTATTCTACACTCTGTACAACTTCATTTTCTTTATTTTCTTCTTCAAAAAGAGCCTCAAATTCTTCTCTTGAAATCTTTTCTTTCTCAAGGAGAAGTGATGCACTCTTATCAAGAATATCCCTGTTCTCAGAGATAATTGTCTTTGCCCGCGAATAGCACTCATCAATTATATTCTTAACTTCCGCATCTATCTGTCCGGCAATATTTTCACCATATGGTCTTGTATGTGCAAGGTCTCTTCCGATAAAGACCTCGTCATTGTCTGTGTCATAATTAATAAGTCCAAGTTTTGATGAAAATCCGTACTTTGTAACCATATCTCTTGCCGTCTGTGTTGCCTGTCGTATATCCTGTGAAGCACCTGTTGTAATATCATCAAATACAAGTTCCTCAGCAACACGTCCGCCGAGACTTACAATTATATTCTGAAGCATCTTGCCTCTTGTATTAAACATCTCGTCCTTTTCAGGAAGCGGCATTGTATATCCTGCTGCACCCATTCCTGTTGGAATTATTGATACCGAATGAACAGGTCCGACATCAGGAAGTACATGGAATAATATTGCATGTCCTGACTCATGGTATGCTGTAATCTTTTTCTCTTTTTCTGAAATAATCTTGCTTCTCTTTTCAACACCGATACCAACTTTAACAAATGCATAATTGACATCTTCATTTTTGATAAACTTGCGTCCGTGCTTGGCAGCATTGATTGCCGCCTCATTGAGAAGATTTTCAAGGTCTGCACCTGTAAATCCGGCTGTAGTTCTTGAAAGGCTGTCAAGATCAACATCATCACCAAGAGGCTTCTTTGCCGCATGGACATTAAGAATTGCAAGTCTTCCTGCAACATCAGGTCTTCCAACAACTACTTTTCTGTCAAATCTGCCAGGTCTTAAAATAGCTGGATCAAGAATATCAATTCTGTTTGTGGCTGCCATTACAATGATGCCCTGATTTACACCAAATCCATCCATCTCAACAAGCATCTGGTTTAAGGTCTGTTCGCGCTCATCATGACCGCCTCCCATACCTGTACCACGGCGTCTGGCCACAGCATCAATCTCATCGATAAATACGATACACGGTGCATTTTTCTTGGCATCCTCAAACAGATCACGGACACGCGAAGCTCCGACACCGACAAACATTTCTACGAAATCGGAACCGGAAATACTAAAGAACGGTACTCCGGCCTCGCCTGCAACGGCTTTTGCCAGAAGTGTCTTACCGGTTCCCGGAGGTCCGACTAAGAGCACACCTTTCGGAATACGTGCACCAAGGTTTGTATACTTCTTTGGTGCACGCAGAAAGTCCACCAGTTCCTCAAGGTCTTCTTTTTCTTCTTTCAGACCGGCGACATTCTCAAATGTCATATGGTTATCTTCCTCGGTGGAAAGCTTTGCACGGCTTTTTCCAAAATTCATCATTTTGCCGCCGCTGTTGTTTGCTGCCGCATTGTTGCTCATAATCATAAACAGAATGAAGATAGCACCAAAAATAAGAAGATATGGCAGAAGTGTCATAATCCAGCTCTCTGACGGCACATCATCCACAACAAACTGGGTAAAATCCTTTTCTTTTAATTCTTTCTGGATCTCGTTCACATCTGAGGTATACATCCGTTCCGTAGAACCATCTTTCAGTTTGATATTCAGATAACCGGTCGGTACTTCACGGTTCTGCTCTACCCGGATACTGACAACCTTTTCCTCACGGATGGCTTTCCAGAGATTATTCTGTGTGAAATCACTGGTTGTACTGTTGTTGGTAAATGTATACCACAAAATAATCACAAGCAGGATCAGCATCGCATAGACACCAAATCCTCCAAATCGGGGTCTGTTCTTTGTATTCAATGTACTACTCTCCTTTTTTTAATCCGCATCTTCCACGAATCCAATATACGGAAGATTACGGTATCTCTGATCGTAATCAAGACCAAATCCGACTACGAACTTATCCGGTATCACAAATCCGGTATAATCCACCTGCAGGTTTTCTACCACCCGGCGATCCGGTTTATCCAGCAGCGTACAGATCGTAAGAGTTTTTGGATTACGACTCTCAAACAGCTGCATCAGCCGGCTTAATGTATTTCCGGAATCCACAATATCTTCCACAACGATCACGTTCTCTCCTTCAATCGACTGTTCCAGATCCTTCTTGATATTTACGACACCGGAAGAATGGGTCTGTGCTCCATAACTGGATGCTGATATAAAATCGATCGTCATTGGCAGCGCAATCCGCTTTGCAAGTTCTGTTGTGAAAAAGATAGATCCTTTCAGGATACAGACCAGATAAACCGACTCGCCTTTGAAACGTTCCGTGATCTGTGCACCGATCTCTGCAATCCGCTGATTTAACTGTTCCTCGGTCAGATATACCGATATCTCATGTTTCTTACTGTAATCCATCCTCTTATCCTCCTTCAATGGCTGCTATTACTGGCAGTGATCTCCAACACCCATCGGGTTGCATCGGAAATCCCTGTGCCATATGCCATACGCCCTCCGACAATCCAGAAGATTTCATCCTCCCCGGCCAGAAGCAGCTGCTCATCTCTATGCGATGCCGGAATCTTTTCATTGACGAAATAATCCTCCAGCTTCTTGTGATGTCCTGCCGCATCCAGCACAAAATAGTCTCCTTTTCGGCGGTTACGTATAGCTAAACTATCTTTTATCTTATCATAATCAAACCATTT
>ENA-OOZQ01001056-OOZQ01001056.1-human-gut-metagenome-genome-assembly--contig:-NODE-1056-length-18264-cov-3.114778_pt1 | contig 18264 bp, 15 predicted proteins | sample MGYA00241188_ERZ501399 | MGnify/ENA primary metagenome ERZ501399 (study PRJEB25962, sample SAMEA2042658) | human gut metagenome | biome: human gut; feature: human-associated habitat; material: faeces... | reverse complement strand
TATTTTAAATCTATTGAAAATAAATAAAAATTAAGAACTGTATTATTTCCAGATATTAAAAATAAAACAAAGAAAAATATTCCAATAATAACTTGAATAAAAAACTTTAAAATTATTGATAGTCCTTTATTATTATGAAATCTTATTTTAAGAAGATCATCAATAAATCCAAGAAATGCATACAAAATAAATACGCATAATATTATAAATAAATTTAAATTAAAATGAATATTCTTATTTAAAAATAAAAAAATAATTATAAATAAAGTACTAATTATGAAAATAACTCCCCCCATCGTGGGAGTCCCCTCTTTTAAAAGATGTCTTTTAGAAATAGTTTTAGATATACTTTGATACATATGACATTTCTTAAAAAATGGTACTACTAAAAAACCTAATACTAATGAAGATAAAAAACCTAATATTAAACATAAAATAGTTTTAGTTAAAATCATATTTTTCCTCATTAAATTATATGAATTTTAAAAGTAAATAGAACACTTCTTAATAAAGTTTATTTAAGCATTAACATTACAGTTGAACCCTCCTCTATATAAGTACCTTCTTCAGGTGATTGATAAAATACTTTTTCACCATTACCAGAAAGTTCAATTTTAAATCCTTTTAAAGTTTTTTTAGCATCCTCAAGACTCATTCCTGTAACATCAGGAACATAGGTATATTTTTTATCTAAATAATTATACTCTTTAGGCATTCCCTCTTTTGAGGGTTTTATACCTAAAATATCTATTGCACTTGTAAGAATACTTTTAGCAACTGGAGCAGAGGCAGCACCACCATATTGAGTTACATTTTTGGCACCATCAATTGCAACATATATAACAATTTTAGGATTATCCGCGGGCATAAAACCAACAAAAGATAAAATATAACTTGAGGATGAATATTTTCCATCAACAACTTTTTGGGCAGTACCTGTTTTACCACCAACACGATAATTTTCAATATAAGCATTTCTTCCTGTACCATTAGCAACAACACTTTCTAAAGTAAATCTAACAAGCGAGGAAGTATCCTTACTAATAACTTTTTTTACTAAAACTTTTTCATTATAATCAAGAAGTGCACCACTTTCATTCATTAAACTTTTAACTATGTAAGGTTTATATAAATTCCCTCCATTTACGACTGCACTAACTGCGGTTATTTGTTGCAACGGAGTAACACTTATTCCTTGTCCAAATGCTGTTGTTGCAGTTTCCACTGGGCCCATTTTATTTATATTAAAAAGTATTCCATTACTTTCACCATTTAAATCTATTCCTGTTTTTTTACCAAAACCAAAACTTTTTATATAACTCATAAGTTTTTGTGTACCAAGTTTTTGACCCATTGATACAAATCCCGGGTTGCAAGAATTTTCCACTACCTCAAGATAAGTTTGCGTTCCATGACCACCATGTTTCCAACAGTGTAGTGTTGCACCCTCAACATTAATTGAACCACTATCAGTAAAAGTATCTTTGAATAAATCAATAGTTTTTTCCTCAATTGAAGAGGCAAGTGTAATTATTTTAAAAGTTGAACCTGGTTCATAAGTCATCCAAATAGGAAGATTTCTATTAATGGTTTGGGTATCATAATCTTTATAATTATTTGGATCAAATCCTGGTCTTGAACCCATAGCAAGTATTTCTCCACTTTGGGGATCCATTGCAAGTATTAAAGCATGTTCTGGAGTATATTTAGAAACTATTTCATCAAGGGCACCCTCAACTGCTTTTTGCAAATTTAAATCAATAGTTAAGCCTATAGTTATCCCATCAGTGGGATTTTCATAAACCTGAGCCATTTCAAGACGATTTCCTTTACCATCCGAAAAATATTTAATAGAGCCATCTTCACCTTTTAAATATTCATCATAAATAAGTTCAAGCCCACTTAAACCTTGATTATCTATACCAACATAACCTAAGGTATGCGATAAAAGTTCTTTATATGGATAATACCTTTTACTTTCCTTTAAAAGATATACTCCATCATAATTTAAAGCATTTATTTTATCTGAGGTTTCATAAGAAAGTCTTCTTCCCTCAGGATGAACTCTTTCAATTGAGGTTTTCTTACTTACATGAGCAAGCATATTTTCATAAGAAGTACCCAAAATATCAGATAAATCTTTAGCTACTTTTTCTTTATCTTTAATTTGTCTTGGTACTAATACAAGTGAAGTTGTTGTAATATTATCTGCAAGAACTAAACCATTTCTATCTACTATTTTACCCCTATCTGCTTTAATAGGAAGATTTCTTGAATATAAATCATCTGATAAACTTTTTAGTTTATTATAACTTATTACCTCAATATAAAATACTTTTATTATTACACATAAAAGAACTATAAATACAAATAAAAAAATATATCTAATACGTGTATGAATTAGTTTATAAAACATATCATCACCTATTTAAATATATTTATTTTTATGCAGAATATTAATCAAAATATGTTTCAAAATTTGGATTATTGTTTGCCTTAAAACATAGTTTAATTTGCTCTAAAGAAGTTTTTTCATTAGCTAGATTTTTAGGAATATCATCTAAAGAAAAATAATTAGTTTCTATTGTTTCATTATTTTTCTTAAATGAGCCTCCTACTACTTTACATAGTACAAAGACTTTACATATTCCATAAGCATAAATTGGTGTATTATGTTTATTTCTATCTTGAACTGCTATTAACTTTATTGCATCAACATCAAGTCCAGTTTCCTCATTTACTTCTTTAATTGTATTTGATTTTATGCTTTCTAAAGTATCACACCAACCACCAGGAAGAGCCCAAGTATCATTATTTTCGTGTACAAGTAGTATTTTATTATCTTTAAAAATAGCGGCTCTTGTATCTATTTTTGGCGTTTGATAACCTTGTTCACTGCCAAATAAATCTTTGATTTTTTCAAAGGGTAAATCAGTTTTATATTTCATAAGTTGACAAGCAATATCTCTTATTTCTTCATATCTTTCTTTATCAAATTCATTATTCACATAAGCAAGACCATTTTGACTAAGTGCCTGAAGTCTTACAATTAATTTTAAATATTCATCCATAATAGTCCTTTCTTAAAAAAGCACCCTAATAACTTAAAGGTACTTTACTATTTTCATAATTTTCTTCATTAACCTTATCTTCCATAAGATCTAAATACACTCTATAATACTCTATATATTTTTGATTTAAATAATCAATTATTTCTTTACCATTTTTAAATGAAAAGTAATCTAGATCTTCAAAAGTGTAGTTACTATCAAGTGATAAAATATCTTTTTTAATTTTGTCTATTTCACTTAAAATCAATTTTATATAACCATCAGAATTCTTTTCTATTTTATTATTCATTTCATTTAAAGCATAATCTTGTATTTGCTCCATTACATCTATTTTAGATACATTACCAGATACTTTTGTAAGAATTGGTACTAAGAATAATCTAATTTTTTTAATGAATTCATTTATATTTTTATAGCCAATATCACTTTTATTAGATAAATAATCAATAATAGATTGTTTTTCATTTTCTAAATAAGTAATAATTTCTTCTTTAGTTTGCTCATCTTTACTATATTTTAATATAGTATTTAAGGTTTCTAAATCATTTAAAATTTCGTATTCTATTTTAACTTCTTCATCATTTAATTTTTTAATCATATTGGAAATTAAATCTAAAATGTCATAATAATCCATATTTTTTTCAAAATTATGATATAAAGTATCTCTTAGAGTTTCTAATTTAATAATAGCATTTGTATATACTCCGTTATTTGTAGATAAAGACAAACCAGTTTCTTTTTTACAAAGTCCATTATTATATTCAATAACAATTGTATCAACTTTTTTACGAACGCTTTCTTTATCAAGACCTATATAGTCAATACTTAATATTTCTCTAGCAAGATCTAAAATATGCTCAGCTTCTTTAGAAAGTTTTGGTTTTTCTCCAATATTTTTAGAGTCCTCAAACAGTTTAGTATTATCTTCCTTAATATCAGTAAAACTATATTTGATGTTAGAATCTCCCAAAATATTTGTAATTTTTTCTTTATTTATACTTGGTCCAACCAGATTAATACTTTTTAATCCTATTTTAGAAAATAATGTTTGGGCATTAATATTATAATCTTTTTGTTCAAAAAAATAAGGTTTATAAAGAATATGCTTATATGTAAAATCTATTCCATTTCTCTTTTCAACAGCTTTAGCAAATAAGTTTATAAATCTTTGTATATCATGCAAAAAAGCTATAAGTTCTTTTTCATTTTTATAATTAATAGTTAAATTAGAACCTTTTAAACAATTTCGAGCTAAATGTTTGCCACATAAATAAAGGCTTGTAAAAATATTCAAATCACATTGCATAGATACATTTTCAATCGGACTATCGACAAATAAAAATCTATCAAGAACATTAAAATTATTACCATCAATATTCAAATTTTTAATTTTAGCATTAACACCTAAAGAGGAAAAATTAAATGCATCAGCAAAAACTATTTTTTCGTCTCCCTTTATATTAATATTGAATACTGGATTAGTTATAAAACTATTTTCAGTTAATTCACTTAACATATTTGTAGCTATTCTTTTTATACTTTCATCGATGTTAATATTGTATTCCCTCTCATCATGAAAATAAAGTTTTCCATCATTACTTACCTCAAAATTTGAATCAAAAGGAAAATAAATTCGTTGTAATTCATCTAAATACTTTTGATTAACTAAATCTACTGGTTCTGTTAATCTAGTTATTTTATCTTGAAGGACATCCTTTAATAAATATTCATTTAAAAAGTTGTAACCATATTTTTCAAAAGATCTATCATTCATTTCTATAGAAAAACCTGCAATTATGTCTTTGCAAACTAAACTGTGCGACACTTCATCATAAAACCAATTAAGTGGCGTTACTTTAACATATAAACCATTTTCTTTAATATAAACATAATCTTCGCCATCTAAAGTAATTGAATTACACTCTATTATTTCATCTCCTATTGGTATATGATACTTTTTATCATTAAACTTATTTTCTTTATATGCATTACTTAATTTTTGAATTAATGCTTCATCTTTAATTACACTTGTTGGATAACTACCTAATTTAATTTCATTACCATTAATAGAGATAGCATTTTTTTCTATGAAACTTTGCATATTATTTGTATCAATAAGTGGTCTTATTCCAAAATAGTTTTTAATACCATCTGGATACGATTTATCAAAAGTGGTTAAAAATTGTTTTTTATATAAAGGCTCACTAGCAATTAAATATGAATAATTACCATATAAATACTTAACAAAATCAGTTGGAGTTGCAATAAGTCCCTTTTTTCTTAAAATATTTAACATCGAAGGAGTCTCCACATCTATTTTGCTTAAAAATGTCATATATACTCTATCCATATCTTACACCCTTTACTATAACAATTATATAAAAAAAGTAGTTACTTTGCAAGCAACCACTTAAATATTTAAATGAACTTTACTATTTTCATAATTTTCTTCATTAACTTTATTTTCCATAAGATTTAAATATATTTTATAATATTCCATATATTTTTTATCTAAATAATCAATAATTTCTTTCCCTGTTTTAAATGATGAATAATCTAATTCTTCGAATGTATAACTGCTATCAAGTTCTAAAATATTTTTCTTAGTTTTATCTATTTCAGTTAAGATAACCTTTATATAATTATTTGTATTTTCCGAAGTTTTATTATTCATTTCCTCTAAAGCATAATCTTTTATTTGCTCCATCACATCAATTTTTGATACATCACCACTTACCCTTACAAGTATTGGTACTAAGAATAATCTAATTTTTTTAATGAATTCATTTATATTTTTATAGCCAATATCACTTTTATTAGATAAATAATCAATAATAGATTGTTTTTCATTTTCTAAATAAGTAATAATTTCTTCTTTAGTTTGCTCATCTTTACTATATTTTAATATAGTATTTAAGGTATCTAAATCATTTAAAATTTCATAATCTATTTTAACTTCTTCATTATTTAGTTTTTTAATCATATTAGAAATTAAATCTAATATATCATAATAATCCATATTTTTTTCAAAATTATGGTATAGTGTATCTCTTAAATTTTCTAACTTAATAACTGCATCTGTGTATACTCCATTATTTGTTGTTAGTGAAAGCCCCTCATTTTTCTTTGATAAACCATTATTATATTCATCAACAATATCTTTGACTTTTGTTTTAACACTATCCTTATCAAGTCCTATATATTCAATACTTAATATTTCTCTAGAAAGATCAAGTATATGTTCAGCTTCTTTTGAAAGTTTTGGTTTTTCCTCTTTATCTTTTTCTTTAGTCTCTTCTTCAAGAGTATCGGTAAAAATATATTTAATATTAGGGATTTCTCCTAAAATATTTGTAATTCTATCTTTGTTTATACTAGGGCCAACTAACTTAATGCTACCTAAACCAATTTTAGAAAATAATGTTTGTGCATTAAAATTGTAGTTATATTCTGCAAGAGAATGGCACTCATAAAATGAATGTTTATAAGTAAAGTCAATTTTATTTCTCTCATCTGATTTAGCTAGCAAATTAATAAACCTTTGCACATCTTTAAAAAAGATTATAAGTTCTTTTTCATTTTTGTATTTAATAGTTAAATTAGAACCTTTTAAATAGTTACGAGCCAAATATTTGCCACAAAAATAAAGTCTTGTAAAAAGAGTAAAGTCGCAATGCATTGATACATTTTCAATTTGACTATTAACACATATAAACGGATCCGCTACACGAAGTTCATCTACATCAATATTAAGGCTTTTAACTTTAGCATTTAAACCTAAAGAGGAAAAATCAAAAGCCTGAAGGCCAACGATTTTCTTTTTACCTTTTATATTAATATTAAACACAGGATTAGTTCTATGAACATAAGCATCTAAATTTTCAAGAGCAAACTCACCGATTTTTCTCACGCTTTCGTCATCGATGTTAATATTATATTCCCTCTCATCGTGAAAATAAAGTTTTCCTTCATTACTTACCTCAAAGTCAGATTTAAAGGGAAAATAAATTTGCTGCAGTTCATCTAAATATTTTTGATTAACTAAATCAACTGGTTCAGTAATTCTAATTATTTTATCTTGAAGTACATCCCTTAATAAATATTCATTTAAAAAGTTGTAACCATATTTTTCAAATGCTTTATGAGATAATTTTATCGAAAAACCTGCAATTATGTCTTTGCAAACTAAACTATGCGATACTTCATCATAAAACCAATTAAGTGGCGTTACTTTAACATATAAATCATTTTCTTTAATATAAACATAATCTTCGCCATCTAAAGTAAATGAATCACACTCTACTATTTTATCTCCTATTGGTATATGATACTTTTTATCATTAAACTTTTTTTCTTTACATGCATTACTTAATTTTTGAATTAATGTTTCATCTTTAATTATAGTTGTTGGGTAACTACCTAATATAATTTCATTTTCTTTAATAGAGATACCATTTTTTTCTATGAAGCTTTCCATATTATTTGTATTAATAACTGGTCTTATTCCATAATATTCTTTAATGCCATTTATATACGCTTTATCCCAATGAGATAAATATTGTTTTTCGTATAATGGTTCACTAGCAATTAAATCTGAATAATTACCATATAAATACTTAACAAAATCAGTTGGAGTTGCATTAGTTCCCTTTTTTCTTAAAATATTTAACATCGAAGGAATCTGCACATCTATTTTGCTTAAAAATGTCATATATACTCTATCCATATCTTGCACCCTTTTCTATAATAATTATATTAAAAAAGTAGTTACTTTGCAAGCAACTACTTAATATATTTTAGGTATTAAATTTTTCTTATAAACATTTTGTTTTTGTTTTTCATCATAAAGTCTTAAATAAATTCCATAATATTTTATAAATAAACTATCTAAATAATCAATTATTTCATTTCCTGTATTAAAGGATGAAAAATCTATTTCTTCGAAAGTATAACTATTATCAAGTTTAAGTATATCTTCTTTAACTTTATTTATTTCAGTTAATATAACCCTTATATAATTATTTTTATTTTCTAAAGATTTATTATTCATTTCATTTATAGCATAATTTTTAATTTACTCCATTACATCTATTTTTGATACATTGCCACTTACTTTTGTAAGTATAGGTACTAAAAACAATCTAAACTTTTTAACAAATTCATTAATATTTTTATAATCAATTTCTTTCTTATTACATAAATAATCAGTTATAGACTTTCTTTCACTTTCTAAATAAGTAATAATTTCTATTTTAGTTTGATTATCTTCACTATATTTTAAAATAATATTTAATGTGTTAATATCATTTAGAATTTCATAATTTAATTCTACTTCTTCATCATTAAGTTTTTTAATCACATTTTCTATTAAATCTAATATATCATAATAATCAACATTTTTTTCAAAATTATGGTATAAAGTATCTCTTAAGTTTTCTAATTTAATAACTGTATTTGTATACAAAGCACTATTCGTGGATAATGATAAACCTTTTGTTTCTTTAGAATAAAGGTTATTATATTCATCAATTATTTCATCTACTTTTTCACGAACACTTTCTTTATTAATTCCAATGTAATCAATACTTATTATTTCTTTAGCTAAATCTAAAATATGCTGTGCCTCTTTTGAAAGTGAGGATTCCTCGCTTACTTTAGATAACTCTTTTGAAATATTATCTTCAAAAGTATAAAAAATATTTTCATCATTTCCAATTATCTTTTCAACTTTATCTTTATTAATTGTGGGTCCATTTAAAGTAAGAGTTGCAAGTCCTATCTGTTTAAATAAATTATTATCATAAAAATTATAATCTTCCTCTTTCAAAAAAACACATTCATATACTACTTTTTTATAATCAAAATAAATTTGTTTATATTTTAAAGCATTCTTTTTAAGCACATTAACTAATTTTTTTATATCAATAAGAAAAGCATATACTTCTGTTTCTGATGTATAATTGATAGTTAAATTAGAACCCTTTAATATATTATGACCTATAACATCACCAGATAAATATAGTGTAGCAAATTGATTTAGATCACATCTTATATTTGCATTATCTATATAACTGCCAGCACAAATAACTGGATGATTAACCACTAAATTATTAACATCAATAACTATGTTAGAAATTCTAGCATTTATTCCAAGTGAAACAAAATCAAGTGCATGAGAATAAGCTATTTTATTATTGCCTTTAATAGTTATATTAAAAATAGGATTATGTTTATAACTATTTTTAAAAGTGTATTCTAAAGCATTAAAACTAGTTAAGTCTTTTTTTTCATCGATATTTATATTATATTCATTTTCATCGTGTGAATATAGTTTTCCTTCGTTATCCATATCAATATCATAATCGTATGGTAAATACATTTCACTTGAGTCTTTTTCCACGATTAAATTAACAGGTTTAGTTAAACTTATTACATTATTTTTAAAAATATCTCTAATTAAGTACTCATTTAAAAAATTATAACCATATTTTTGAAAATCATTAATTCCAATACTTGTGTAAAATGCACAAATGACATCTTTAGAAATTAAAGAGTTTGATGCTTCATCATAGTACCAAACAAGCGGATTAATTTTAACAAATATATCTTTACCCTTTATATAAATATAATCTTCATCATTAAATGTAACAGTTTGGCATGATGTAATATCCTCTCCAATTGGAACGTTATATACTTTATCATTAAACCCGAGTTTTTTTAATGATTTAATAAGAGTATCATCAGCAACTATTTTTGTAGGATAACTTCCTAAAACTACTTCATCATTACTAATTAACGTTGCATTTTGCCTTATAAGTTCGCTCATTAAACCATCGGTTTTTAAAATGGTTCTAATACCATAATAATTTTTTAGGTTATAGGGTTTTATGTTACCAATACTTTGTTTTCTACTTATTTGTTCATAAGTAGTTGAGTATGAATTATTTTCGCCATATAAAAATTTAGTAAATTCTGTTTGAGATGAAGCAATTCCCTTTTCTCTAAAAACATTTAATTTATTAGGCATTTCTATTTCCGGCTCAGATATAAATGTTAAATATACTCCATTATTTACGCTCTTTTCTTCCATAATAATCCTTTCTTATTTTAAAACTCTTTTTCTTACTAAAGGTTTAGATAAATCTTCAGAATTATTTAAAGTATAAGTATTATCTTTCTTAAGTTCATTTTCTAATTCATTTAATTTAGATAATGCTTTATTAAGTTCTTCTTCATAAGTTTTAATATAACTACTATCTTGAATAACATTTTGTTTAAGACTTAAATAATTTTCTTTTATTTTTTTATATTCTTTTGAATTCTTTACTAATTTATCTAATGTACCAGCATATAAGGTTGAAGTTAATAAACCAGGTAAAATATTTCCCGTAGCTAAAGCATATGTTACTAATATAAAAAACATTGTATTGATAATAAAAAGTATAATAATTTCTATTAATGAAAATATCTTTGAGAACTTTGCACTTTTTAATTTTTGTTCATCCTTAATAAGTTTTTCATAATAATATTCAAGCATATTATTTGCTCTTTTAACACTATTTTCTAATTCCCTATTCATTTTAATAACCTCATTTTATAACTTTCTTTCTTCAATTTACTTATATTATTAAATTTAATCTTATAATATAATCCATAAATCTCCATTAAAATACTATCAACATATTTAATAATTTCATTACTTTCCATATTGCTATAATCAATATTAATTTTATCAATAATGTTATGTACTCCGAGATTTGTTGGATTAATATCAAATATTTCGTTTTTAATTTTATCTATTTCTAATAAAACAATAGATAAATAGTTTTTAATTGGTTCTTTATAATTAATTTTCATTTGCATATTTGTATAATCTCTAATTACATCAAGGATTTCTTCCTTATTTAAATAATTTCTTATACTTAATAAAGTTATATTTAAATATGTTCTAATACTTAAAATGAATTTATCCATGTCTTCATAAGGTCGATTTTCACCAGTAAGAAGATAATTTTCTAGTTTATGTTTTTCATTTTCTAAATAATTTCTTAAATCATCAGTTATTTTTTCTTCGACAAACGGAAGTATATTTTTTGATAGTGAATAAAAATCATTTTCTAAAGAGGTATTTATAACTATTTCTTCATTATTTAAAATACTTAATAAATTATTAACTTCATCAAGCATATCATAAACCACAAGATTTTTTTCAAATTTTTGATAAAGACTCTCTTTTAACAAATTTAATTTTACTAAAAGTTCTGTATAAAGTCCTTCCTCACTCTGTAGGGACAATCCCTCTTTTAAATTTGATAAATCTTTATTATATTTAATTAATATTTCATTAATTTTATTTTTAACATCATTTTTATCAAGTCCAAAATAATCAATAGATAATATTTCATCGATTATATCATCTGCGATTAAAGTTGTTTTATTTACTTTTTGTTTTTCTTCAGTATGTTCTTGTCCTTTAGTTACATCTAACTTTTCAATTACAAAATGCACATTATCATTTTTAAGCATTCTTTTTATTTTATTTTGTACTCCATGGGAAAGCTCAGAACCATATAATGTAATATCAATATCAGATAGTGATACCTTTTTTTTAAATTCATATAAAGGGTATTCCCAAATTTCATTATCAAACTTAAATTCTATACCTGGAACATATTTATCAAATGATTCATCAAATATAAACTTTCTACTTTTTTTACTATCCAACTTTTTATCTAACAATATAAAATAATGTAAAAAGTCCAAAAGTTCTTTTTCATTTTTATAAATCAATGTTAATTTGCTATTTTTATCAAATACGTATACAAATTCTGAATATCCAATATTAATAATACTTTTCATTAATTCTATATTACATGGTATTTGTAAAAAATTAATTGGTTTATTTGTAATTAATGAACGCAGTTTCATTTTTCCATTAAAGTTTTTATCAAAAATAATTGAATTGATCTGACCATTATAAACAGTCATTATACTTTGCAAATTTTCAACTGTACTTGGAAAATAAATATCATATAAAATATTTTCTTTAGCAGGCAATTTTTTAGATGGACAATTTATCACTTTTACATTTTCAGGAATATCTATTTTTATTAAAGTCTTTGGCTTTTCTAAAACTATTTTTCCACTTTTATAGCTAATGTCAATTTGTCTTTTGTAATTAGGAAGTTCAATTTCATCAAGGGTTTCATTAAAAATTTTGTATATTGCTTCATATGAATTTATTCTATCTACATCTTTCACGTCAAAAATTTTAGGTAAAATCGTATCATTTAAATATTCATTCATTAAAGAAATATCAAAAAATCTTTTCTTTAGCAAACTTATAACAGTACTTCTTGTGTAAGATGTATTAAGACAAGTAAAATATTTACCATTATTACACGTCCACTCTAAAGGAACTAAACTATAAAAGTCTTTACCATCAAAAATAATGTCATCAGGCAAGTCATGAACTTCATATTTTTCTTCATTAGTTGGTTCTGTTTTTTTATTCTTTTTAGTGTTAATTGTATCTACTTTAGGTATTAAAGAAATGTGTTCGTACTTTAATTTATCTATTAAGTTTTTATCTTTGATTAACATTTTTTCAACTCCAAAAATATATTTATTATTATTAAATTTTAAAGTACTTTTAAATTTATCTAGGTTACCTTCAATATACATTGTAAGAAGCCCGTTTTCATCAAAATCTAAATATAATTTATCCATATATCCCCCTTTTGGTAAGAAATATTCTACCACACAATAAAGAAAATAGAAAGTCTATAATTTTATCTTATAGCTTTCCATTTTCAAATCTAAATCGCGTTCATATTTAACATTTAAATAAAATCTATATAATTTATTAAATATATTAGTTAAATGGGCAATTATTTCCATACTTTCTAGTGCTTGATAATTAATATTTAGCATATTTAAAATGTCATCAATATCAGCAGTTTTGTCAATACTTAAAATCTCTTTTTTAGTTTTATCTATCTCCTGCAATAAAATTGATAAATAATTTTTAATTGGTTCTTTATAATTAATTTGCATTTGCATATTTGTATAATCTTTAATTACTTCGAGGATCTCTTCTTTATTTAGATAGTTTCTTATACTAAGTAGTGTTATATTCAAGTATGTTCTTATGTTTAAAATAAATTTATCCATATCATCATAAGGTTTATTTTCTCCAGTAAGAAGATAATTTTCTAATTTTTGTTTTTCACTTTCTAAATAATTTCTTAAATCATCAGTTATTTTTTTTTCGACAAACGGAAGTATATTTTTTGATAGTAAATAAAAATCACTTTCTAAAGAATTATTTATAATTACTTCTTCACCATTTAAAATGCTTATTAAAATATTTCCTTCATCAAGCATATCATAAACCACAAGATTTTTTTCAAATTTTTGATAAAGGCTATCCTTTAACTCGTTAAGTTTTAATAAAAGATTTGTATATAATCCCTCATTACTATGTAAAGTTAAACCTTTATTTGAAACTTTTAAATTATCTAAATCTTCATTATATTTGTCAATAATTGCTTTAAGCTGTCCATTTACTTTTTCTTTATCAAGGCCAAAATAATTGATAGACTTTATCTCTTCAATTACATCATCCGCAATCAAAGTAATTTTATTTACTTCTTGATTCTGATCTTTAGTTTTCTCTAATTCATCAATTACAAAATGTACTTTATCATTTTTAATCATCTTTTTTATTTTATTTTGAACTTTTTTAGAAAGTTCAGTACCACATAACATAATGCCAATATCGGATAATGATGCCTCTTTTTTAAAATCATATAAAGGAATTTTATAAACTTCATTATCAAACTTAAAATTAACTCCAGCTTCAAGTTCTCCTCTAGAATTTTTTAATAATGACCGAATATTTTTACTATCTAATTTTCTATCTAATCTGATAAAATAGTTTAGGAAATTTAAAAGTTCATTTTCATCTTTATAGGTTATTGTTAATTTGCTATTTTTACCAAATATATATGTAAAACCATCATAACTAAAATTAATAATACTTTTCATTAGCTCTATGTTACAAGGAATTTTTAAATTATTAACCGAGTCAGAAGAAATAAAAGCATGTTTAGCAACTTGCCCATTAAAATCTTTGTCAAAAATAAGTGAGTTTATTTTATCGGAATAAAAATCATATAAATAATCAACTTGTTTTACACTGTCAGGAATATATAAATCATACAAAAAACCATTTCTTGTATATTTAGAGACAAGTTCACAATTTATCTGTGAAGCAGTTTTTGGAATATTTATTTTTATTAAAGTAGTAGGCCTTTCTAAAATAATTTTACCATTCTCGTATTTTATATCCATTTTTCTAGCGTATGCAGGAAATTCAATTCTATCAAGAATTCCATTAACAACATTACATTTTGCTTCATAAGAATCTATTCTATCAACGGTTTTTACTTCAAAAATTATAGGTAATATTGTATTATTTAAATACACATTTGGTAAAGCATCATTTAAGTAATCACTATCATACATACTCATAACAGTACTTCTTGTATAATTGGTATTAAGACAAGTAAAATATTTACCATTATCTTTCCATTCTAAAGGAACTATCTTATAAAAGTTTTTTCCATCAAAAATTATGTCAACAGCTAAATCACAAACCTCATATTTTTCTTCATTAATTGATTCAATTTTTTCTTCCTTTTTAGAGTTAATTGTATCTACTCTAGGTATCAAATAAATATCTTCATATAGTTTTTCAATTTCTTTTCTATTTTCAATTAATTTTTTTTCAAAACCGAAAAATAATTTACCATCTTTATTTTGAATAGCTTTAATAAATTTACCTACATCGCCATCGATATGCATCGTAAGTTTACCATCAGAATTAAAGTCTAAATATAATTTATCCATATATCCCCCTTTTGGTAAGGTATATTCTACCACAACAAAGATAATTATACAATAATCAATGTAAACATAATTTTTAAAGTAGCAATAAATAGTAAAATATGATAAGATATTTTTAAGGAAGTGAAAGTGTGAAAAAATTTTTTATAACATTACTTTGTATTGGACTTGTTGTCGGAGGATTTATTGGAGTAAAAAAATATCGTGCAGCTAAAGTTGAGGAAAAAAGAATTGAGGAAGCTAAAAAAGGATGGCATGTAGAAATTCTTACTGATTATATTAATATTAGAGATCAAGCAGATAGATATTCAAACATTCTTGGTCAAGTTAAAAAAGGTGGAATTTATAAAATAATAAAATATAGTTTAAATGATCCTAACCTATATTGGTATTACGTACAGCTTCCCGAAGGTAAACGTGGATGGATTGCAAATAATACATCAGGAACATATTTAAAAGATTGGAATAATCCCGAAGATATTGCTACACCAATTATTAAATTTAAGGAAAACGTTTATAAAGTAGTAAGTATTAATGATATTAATTACAATCATTTAGAGACTTGGGATGATAAAGATGATTATAAAATAACTCATATTGTATACCATGAAGTTGATGCATTAAGGGGTATTGACCAATATTGGATTAAATATACAATAACAGATGCATCAGGGAAATATTCTTCGAAAACACAAAAAATTGAATTTGAAAATAAACCATCTGAAGATGAAGTAACATCATTTGCATATTATGATCCAGATTAAACTTAAGCATTTTGCTTAAGTTTTTTTGTAAAATAAAATAAGAACTAATTCACTAGTTCTTATAATAAATTAAGTTCACTCTTCACTTAAATTTGTAACATTTGTCAAATACATTAATATTATTTTTTCATACCTTGTTAACTAGTTTTGTGGCATTTTGTTGACTAGATTTGTGGCATTTTGTTGACTACATTTGTGGTATTTTGTTGACTACATTTGTGATAAAATAAAAAGTCCTTTTCAGAACTTTCTAAATAAATTACTATGTGATCCGGTTTCAACTAGAATAAGTATTAATTTATTGTTATCATATTTATAAATTAATAGCCAATCCGGTTCAATATGACATTCATAACAATCTTTATAATACCTATCATTAATTAATAAATGATTTTTATATCTTAAATCCAATGTTTCACAATTGATAAGCTTATTAATTAACGTGTTAAGTTTAGTTAAATCCTTACCTTGTTTATAAACTTTTTTTATTGCTTTATTAAAAGATTTTGTACTGACAACTTTATACGTCCCATTCTCATAATCAATTATCAAGTATATCTTTCATCAAATCTTCAGCACTGCTATATGCTTTCGAATTAACTTTTCCTTTAATAATTTTGTCAGTCTCTTTTAAAGCTTTTTTAAGTTTATGATTAGGTACTCTATTCTTAACTTCAAAAGGAATTCCATTATGTTTCACAATTTGCTTTAAATAGATATTAATTGCGGTAGTCATATTTAAACCAAGTTCATCTAAAACTTTACTCGCTTCCTTTTTAGTTTCAGCATTAACATTGACATTAAGACTGCTAGTTATAGAGCTCATTTAATCATCTCCTTCCACAAAAAGAATATCATATAATCTTTATAGTGTCAACATACTATCATTATCTTTTTATTCAAAAATAAAAAAGCCCTTGTGGGCCTTAAAAGTTTAGCAAACGCAATCTACATAACAATCAGTTAAACATCTAATACAGCATAGACAGCTACAATCCATTGTGAAAAATGAATTCGTAGAAACATAAGGATTTAGTGATGTTTCATCTGGATTAGTTACTAAAACTCTGAAAGTACAACAATTGCCCTCGATTTTCTCTACTCTAAATACAGTTGAGCAAGTATCACTTGTAGTTCCTGCAGCGCAAGCTGTCGCTTCTTTAGCTATTGGCATTGACCAAGGTTGTCCATTTGCACAGCATGTATAAAGCATTACTGGTCTTGTATTACAAATAAGGCAATTTGCTCCACCACCTAGCATAGGTCTATCACATGTATCTAAACAGTTCTCCGGACAAGCATTTTCCTGAAGAACTAATATAACTGATAGTATTTCATTTATGCAGTTTCCATTTTTATTTGTGCAATTCATAAATAATCACCCTCTCTTTTACTTTCATTATAATTTATGTGAAAAAACAAAAAATGTGATTTACATAATAAAGTTATTTTGATAAAATTATTATTGGAGGAAATATGTTAAATAATATTTATGTACAATATGCTATTATAGCAATAATTATTACCCTTATCGTTTTAGTGGTTTTAAAACTTAGAAAGAAAAACTTTAATATCGAAGCAAATAAACTTATCACTTATCTTGGTGGAAAAGACAACATAATAAATGCTGAAGCAAATATGAGTAGATTTAAAGTCATTTTAAAGGATACTAAACTTGTAGATAAGGAAGGTATTCAAAAACTTGGTGCTCAAGGCATCGTTGAAATTGATAATCAATTAAAAATAATATTTGGTAAAGATGCCAAAACTTTAAAAAAATATATTAGTGAAATTGTCTAATATATTTTTTTATACTTTCTCAATATTTTTAATATCCTTAATTGGAAGTTTTTCACCCTTTAAGGTTAATAAATATGTACTTGTTTTACCTACAATAGTGCATTCTTTAACATCACTTTCAAAATAAACTCGACATCTTGATTTATAAACAAAGTCCTTTGATGAAAATATTTTATTTATTTTACTAACTATACTTTCATTTGAACTTACCCCTGGAATAGACATCTTGCCATAAAAACGATCTTGTGAATTATTTAACTTTTTCTTAATTTCAAATGCCGATACACTTGGTAAATTATCCATTTAAATCACCCACTATAATATATGATATTTTTTTAAATTTAGACAATAATAATAGTATGAAACATATAAAAAGAAATATTTTAATATCTATATTTTTATTAATGATTATAAGTGTAATAAATATTTATAATGCAAAGTACCTAAATAGTTTATATACTTATTACTATATCAAAGATATTATTTGGTATGTTTTAGGATTTATAACTTTCTTTTTTATAACTAAAATTAATACTAAAAAAATATTCAATATAAGTTTTATTTTATATATTATTAATATCGTTTTACTTATATTAACCTTAATAATTGGTAAAGAAATAAATGGATCTAAAGGCTGGCTTAAAGTAGGAAGTATATCTATTCAACCAAGTGAATTTATGAAACTTACCCTTACCCTATTTTTAATTAAAGTATCTCTT
>ENA-OOZQ01001048-OOZQ01001048.1-human-gut-metagenome-genome-assembly--contig:-NODE-1048-length-18346-cov-2.981521_pt1 | contig 18346 bp, 10 predicted proteins | sample MGYA00241188_ERZ501399 | MGnify/ENA primary metagenome ERZ501399 (study PRJEB25962, sample SAMEA2042658) | human gut metagenome | biome: human gut; feature: human-associated habitat; material: faeces... | reverse complement strand
CGAGTGGCTCGAAGTCAAGGTTTGTGACGGCGAGGATGTTTACTTCCAGCGTTATGAAAGAGGAAAAATTGTAACCGACCTTCAAAAAATCGGCAAGTCTGATGTTAAGGGTACGGAGGTACGCTTTAAAGCCGACCCTGAAATTTTTAAAGAAACCACGGTTTACGATTACAGCGTTTTGGAAAGAAGACTTCGTGAACAGGCATTTCTCAATGCAGGTGTTCACATTGAGCTTCGTGACGAGCGTGACCTTGAAAATATTATTCAGAATAACTTTGTCTATGAGGGCGGTATTAAGAGCTTTGTTGAGTATATTCACAAAAAGCGTTCTCTTGAAGTTATTCATCCCGATGTAATTTACTTTGCGTCAAGAAACGCAGATGACACGATTGCGGTTGAAATTGCACTCCAGTACAACGAAAGCTACAACGAAAATTTGCTCACTTTTGCAAACAACATTCATACAACCGACGGCGGTACTCATGAAGAAGGCTTCAAAAGAGCACTCACCTATGTTATGAATGACTATGCAAGAAAGTTCGGAAAATTGAAGGACAATGATAAGAACCTCAGCGGTGAAGATGTCCGTGAAGGACTTACCGCAATTGTCAGTGTAAAGCTCAAAGAGGCTCAGTTTGAAGGACAGACCAAGGCAAAACTCGGTAATACCGAGGTAAGAGCAATGGTTGACCGCCTTATGAGGGATAAGCTTTCTGTTTATCTCGAAGAAAATCCTGCTGTTGCAAAGGTAATTTTTGAAAAGGCGCTTGCGTCATCAAGAGCAAGAGAGGCTGCAAGAAAAGCAAGGGAAAATGCAAGAAGAAAATCTCCGCTTGACTCCGCACAGCTTCCGGGTAAGCTTGCCGACTGCCAGTCAAAAGACAGCAGCGAAACAGAAATTTTCATAGTCGAGGGTGATTCTGCGGGCGGTTCAGCAAAGGGCGGCCGTGACAGAAGAATTCAGGCTATTCTCCCTCTTTGGGGTAAAATGCTCAATGTTGAAAAAGCAAGAATTGACAGAGTTTACGGAAATGACAAGCTTATGCCCGTTATCACTGCGCTCGGCACAGGCATAGGTGATGAATTTGATATTGCAAAGCTCAGATACGACAAGGTTATCATTATGGCGGATGCCGATGTTGACGGTTCGCACATCAGAACCCTTCTTTTAACTTTCTTTTTCAGATATATGCGTCCACTTATCGAAGAGGGCCATGTTTACATTGCCCAGCCGCCTCTCTTTAGGATTTCAAAGGGCAAAGAGCATAAATATGCGTATTCGGACCTTGAGCGTGACCAAATTCTGGCTCAAATTGAGGGTAAAACCGAAGTTCAGCGATACAAAGGTCTTGGTGAGATGGACTCCGAACAGCTTTGGGAAACAACAATGAATCCCGAAACAAGACTTATGCTCCGTGTTGATCTCAGCGATGCAGAACAGGCAGACGAAACCTTCACAATTCTTATGGGTGACAAGGTTGAGCCGAGAAGAGATTTCATTGAGAAAAATGCAAAGTATGTACAAAATCTCGATGTCTGATATATTACGATAAACTAAAATTTTAAAAACGGGGTGATTTTATGCACGCAAGAACAAAAGTTACAGTTCGTTACGCAGAAACGGATAGAATGGGAATTGTACACCACTCAAATTATCCGATTTGGTACGAAATAGCAAGAAATGACTATATCAAAATGTTCGGAATCAGCTACACAGACATGGAAAATGCAGGTGTAATGACTCCCCTTTTGAACCTGAGTTGTCATTTCGGAAATCCTGCTTTTTATGAGGACGAGCTGATTATCCGCACTTGGGTGCAGACTATCACAGCCGCAAGAATTATTTTTACATACACGGTAAAGCGTATTGAAAAGGACGGTTCGGAAACCGAACTTGGCTATGGTACAACCGAACACGGTTTTGTAGATTCCAAAACATTCCGTCCCACAAGCATCAAAAAACGCTTTCCGAAACTCTACGAAGATATTTCAGCCGCAGTAAAACACTTCTAACAGCGAGTTGACGGCAGCGTGTCGCTGCACCCAAAATAACATTATTATAAATTATTGAACAGACAGTAACAAGAGCTTGAAAAGCGAGGAAAGAATATGGATAACGAACAGAATCAGAACAAGAATTCGAGAATTATTGATGTCGATCTGCAAAATGAAATGAGAAAAAGCTTTTTGGACTACTCCATGAGCGTTATTGTTTCCCGTGCGTTGCCCGATGTCAGAGACGGTTTGAAACCTGTTCACAGAAGAATACTCTATACAATGAATCAAATCGGTCTTGATCCGTCAAAGCCGTACCACAAGTGTGCCGACACTGTAGGTCAGGTGCTTGGTTCGTATCACCCTCACGGTGACGCCTCGGTTTATGACGCAATGGTTCGTCTTGCACAGGATTTTTCCATGAGATATATGCTTGTTGACGGTCACGGTAACTTCGGTTCGGTTGACGGTGATCCGCCTGCCGCTTACCGTTATACAGAGGCAAGAATGAGTAAAATTTCTCTTGAAATGCTCACGGATATCGAGAAAAACACGGTTGACTTTATGTCAAACTACGATGACCGTCTTAAAGAACCGAGTGTTCTTCCAAGCCGTTTTCCAAACCTTCTCGTAAACGGTTCAAGCGGTATTGCCGTTGGTATGGCAACCGAAATTCCTCCGCATAACCTCGGTGAAACAATTGATGCAGTTTGTACTCTCATTGACAATCCCGATGCCGAGCTTGCAGAGATTATGGAGTGTATGCCCGGACCCGACTTCCCGACAGGCGGTATTATCATGGGCAGAAGCGGTATTCGTGCCGCCTATGCAACAGGTCGAGGAAAAATTACCGTAAGAGCCAAGACTGAAATTATCGAAGCTAAAAACGGCAGATATAAAATTATCGTTACGGAGCTTCCGTACAAGGTCAACAAAGCAAGACTTATTGAAAACATTGCCGACCTCGTAAAGGATAAGAGAATTGAGGGTATTTCAAATATCGAGGATCATTCCGACCGTAAGGGTATGCACATTGAAATTGACATCAAGAGAGATGCCTCACCTCAGATTGTTCTTAACCAGCTGTTCTCATACACACAGTTGCGGACAACCTTCGGTGCAATTATGCTTTCTATCGTTGACGGCGAGCCTAAAATTCTTTCACTCAAGGAAATGCTCCAATGCTATATTGAATTTCAGGCTGAGGTTATTCGTCGTCGTACTGATTTTGACCTCAAAAAAGCCCGTGACAGAGCTCACATTCTTGAGGGCTTGAAGATTGCTCTTGACTTCATTGACGAGGTAATCAAAATTATCAGAAACAGCAAGGATACTGCAAGTGCAAAAGCAGGTCTTATGGAGCGTTTCGGTCTTGATGATGTTCAGGCTCAGGCTATCGTTCAGATGCGTCTCGGTCAGCTCACAAATATGGAGCAGACTAAGATTGAGGATGAAATTGCAGCCCTCCACGCAAAGATTGAAGAATATCTCGAAATTCTTGCAAGCGAGCCAAGACAGCTTGAAATCGTAAAAGAAGAAATTATGCAGATTCGTAATAAATATGCCGACCCGAGAAGAACAGAAATTTGTGCTGTCAGCGGTGAGGTTGATATTGAGGATCTTATTCCGCAGGAGGAGTGCGTTCTTACACTTACACAGTTTGGATATGTAAAGCGTCTTTCTGCCGATACCTACAAAATTCAGCGCAGAGGAGGTCGCGGTGTATCGGGTATGTCACGCCGTGAAGAAGATATTGCGGCTGAAATGTTCGTAATCAATTCACACGATTATGTTCTGTTCTTTACCGACAAGGGCAGAGTTTATCGCCTTAAATGCTATGAAGTTCCCGAGGGAAGCCGTCAGTCAAAGGGTGTGAATATTGCAAATCTGATCCCGATTTCACCCGACGAAAAGGTAACCTCAATGATAAGAGTGCCTGAATTTGACGAGGAAAAATACCTTGTTATGGTCACCCGTCAGGGCATTATCAAGCGTATTGAACTCAATGCATACAACACTTCAAGAAAGGGCGGTCTTATCGCTCTTGAACTCAACGAGGGTGACGAACTTGCGTGGGTAAGAATGACTGACGGTAACAGTCAGGTTATTATCGCCACCAAGAAGGGTATGGCTATCCGCTTTAACGAAACCGATATTCGTGCAATGGGCAGACAGGCTCGAGGTGTTAAGGCAATGGCTCTCAAAGAGGGCGACTGCGTAGTCGGAATGAGTGTTGTCCGTGAGGGCGGTCTTGTTCTCACAGTTTCCGAAACAGGCTACGGCAGACTTTCAAGTCCCGATGATTACCGTATTCAGAGCCGTGGCGGTAAAGGTCTTACCAACTACCACACGGAAAAATACGGCGATGTTGCCGCTATCAAGGTGGTTAACCTTGACGATGATATTATTATCATCTCGGAAGAGGGCATTATTATCAGAATTGCCGCCGAATCAATTCGTGTTTGCGCCCGTCCTTCAAAGGGTGTAACCGTAATGAAAGTAAACGGTGACGACAGGGTTGTAACAATCGCCCGTGTTCCCCACATTGACGGTGAAGATGATGAATCAGCCGAGAGCGAAGATAATGCAGAAAACGGCGAACCGTTAGAAGCGGTTGCAGAAGAAGTTTCCGAAAATAACGAGGGTGAAACTTCTGATTCAACCGAAGAAAATACGGAAGAATAATTGATAAAAATAAGAAAACTCCACTTTTTTAAGTGGAGTTTTTGACACATATGAAAATCTGGTGATTTGATGAAAAAATCTTTAGTTCTGATTGTAGCGGCAATCCTCATGCTTTCACTTTTAGGCTGTTCTGACAAGAAGAATGCCGATGTTTCGGGTGTAGTAGATGCGCCCGATAAATTTTCTACTCTCGATGAGGCAAAGGTAACAGAAAATCCGAACATTCGCAAAGAAAGTGAAAATGTAAACGGAATGTGCTACGCAATCACTCTTGAAGAATTTACATATAATTACAACGAAATGCTCAAAGAGGCGGGTAATCTTGATATGATTAATCCAAAGGGCTGGAAAATGCTCGGCAGTCCTCAGAATGATGCAAACGGAACGGAGTATCAGTATTATTACTACGATGCCGATAAAATCAACTTCACAGCCTCTGTTGAAACAAAGACAAATTATATTATGAATATCGGTCTCGGAACAACAATGAGCAACTTTGTTTCGATTGAAAACGAGAAAAATAACAGCGATACAATCCTGATGAAAAGTGCCGTAATGGCTGCCGCAGTAAGCGGAATGGGCATTAATAAGGTTGATACAATTCAGGATATTTTCTATCTTACAACCTTTGAAAACACAAATGAGCTGTGGTACAACGGCAATGTCTATGCTCTCAGCACCAATGAGGATAAGGCAGACAGTGAACGCAGTACAATGCTGTTTCGCACCTTTCCTATCTCTGATGAAGTAAAAGAAAACTGGGGCATTGACGAGTATGAAAGCTATGTGGCAAACGCAACCCAGGTAACAACAAACGTAAATTAAAAATGAATTTTGCAAAAAGTCAAGGCGACTATCGCCTTATAGTTTAATCTGTTCTGTTATCCGTCTTACTTTTTCTTTCTGTCAACAGCCGTTGCGGTAATGAATACACCGCCGCTGGCAAACAGCAGAGCGACCCACAGGAACATATTTCTGTTGTCGCCGGTTTTCGGGCTTGTTGTTTCATTGCCGGTGTTTGTTCCAACGATTCCGTACTGATTGCTGTTATCGTCGGTCTTCAGTTTTTTTGTCTCATTGTTTGTTTCATTGTTTATATCATTGTTTTTCTCTTTGCCGGTGTTTGTCGCTATGATTCCGTATTGACTTAAATGGCTTGTTTCAAATACTATATAGCCGTTTTCTACCGTAGCAGGAATGGTTTCTTTAATCTCATCATTTACAATGTAAACGACTTCGTATTTGTCATACCCATTCAAATCCTCCGGCAGAGCAATTCTGATCTTCATTTTGGTGTCGCTGATCTTCACAACATTGTTGTTTCCGTCAAGCACGTTGATGTCCGTTATGAACCTTATGTTCTTATCTGCCAACTCTTTTTTGACTTCAACCTCACGAATATCTAATTTATAATCCTTGTTTATTCCGTCAGGAAATTCGATAACCGCATTTATTTCTCCTGTGCTTTCAAGTTTGTTTACTGTTTCGGAAGCAGGAGGCGTAATCGGCGTGGTAGGATTAGGATTTTCGGGGTTCGTCGGTGTGCTGTTGTTTTTGGTCCAAGAAGCATAAAGAGTTACATTTTTATACCTCTCATAACCCGATTCGTATGTGATCAAAGTATCTTTATCAAATTCTTTATTGGTTTCCTCGTTATTGTCCCAAATTCTCCAATAAACATACTTGTAATTATTTCCGCTGCCGTCTTTTTTGGTGTTCCAGCCGTTAAAGGTATAGCCGTCTCTTGCGGGAACATACGGTAAAAGTGACATTGACGCGCCAGAGTCTCTGCCGCCTACATAGTCGTATGTGTTAGACTCCTTACCATTGAGCTGTCCGCCGTTAGCATTGAGAGTTAATACTATACCGTCATTATCAAAGGTGTTTTTGGTATAGGTTGCGAGAACCTTCACAACATCCCTTTCTTTAAAGCAATCGGCCGGCACAGAGGTTACATACTCACCGTCTAAGTCCCAACCTACAAAGGTATATCCATCTCTTACAGGTGTGTATTTTGTCAAGTCAACCGTCTGATACTCGCTTGAGCTGCTTGTCATGGTTATTTCATACTTGCCGTTTATGTCGCCGCCTAAACCGTCAAGCGTCAGGTAATATGTGCCTGTTCCCTTTAACGGTTCTTCGGAGAAGGTAGCATAAATCCTAAGACCGTTGGTGTATTCCACCTCTTCGTCTTCTACATAAAAGGTACCCTCCGAATTGAAATCCGACAAAGGTATATCCTCTGCAACCTTTGTTTCTCCTGTCCAATCCGTTGCCCAATAAACAAATTGCGTTTCGCCGTTGAACGGAAGTACGCCCGCAGTCAATTCGGATAAGCTTACCGTTGTGTCGCCGTCGGCAACATCAAACTTTATCATTTTTGAATAATCGCCGTCGACCTTGCCGTTCATACCGTTAAGGCCGCAGGTGAGTATCAGCGTATATTTTCCGTCGTCCTTGACTGTAGCGGCATTGACCGTGATTATGCCTGAAATGCTGAATATTGCTACGAGTAATAACAAAAGTGCCGATTTCAATTTCATACTGACTTTCCCTCCTGAGTTTTTGTTAAGGTTCTTTGATTTTTTCATAAGAGTTCCTCCTTTATTTAAGCCTTATTTCAAGTCATTTTTACTTTTTCTTTCTGTCAACAGCCGTTGCGGTAATGAATACACCGCCGCCGGCAATCAGCAGGACAATCCACAAAATCATATTATCGGTATTGCCTGTTTTCGGTGAGGCTGTATTTATCGGTTTGTTTGTTTGATCAGCAGAACTGCTTTCGGAAGAGGCAGTATTTATAGGCTTATTCGGTTGGTCATCCGAGCTGTTTCTAAAATCTGTCACAGGAATATCAACGGCAGTCTTTTTGTAACCGCAGACGGTGCATTCTTCATGCTTTGAGCCTTTTTCGGCAGTAGTGGCTTCCTTGTCAATAATCCATTTAAAGTTGTGAGCCGTTATGTCAGCCTTGTTGCCGCATTCACATTCGTGCCAATGATTTGTTTCATCATACTTCCATTCCGTACCGTACTTGTGTGTATGTCCGTCTGCGGCAGGAGTCATTGTCAGATCAGTGAGAACCCACATAGTACTGTCAGAACCATCGCTCTCATCGCCTTCGTAGCGCGTATAATTCACAAATTCGCCGTTGATCTTCAGCTTGGTGTTGGGTCCGAATACATAAGTGGTATTTTTGCTTTCAACATAGCCCACAGCTTTCACATACACACCGTAATGATAGGTCTTCCCGGCTTCAAAAGCGGTGATTTTGTTTTCATAAGCACCGCTGAAGAAATCTGCGGAAATCGCACCGGTTTTGCTGTCCAGTTCCCACCACTCGCAATTGTATGCATACTTCACGCCTTCGGGACTCTTGCCGGTAAAAACGGGCTTGTCGCCGTCCTTGAAGCTGACGGTGACATTGTTGATCTCCACCACATCAATAACTTTCACGGTGGTCGGCGTCATGGTCAATACATTCATGAACCAAATGGTTTCGCCGCTATCGTCTATACTGATCTGATCAGGTGTCAGGGTGATTTCTTCACCGTTGATATAGAGCTTTGTGTTCTTATCAAAGCGATAGCCCTCTTCCATGCCCAAGTCGGAAATCTTGAAATATACGCCATAGGTGTAACTCTTTCCGGCTTCAAATTCCGTAATGAGCTTGCCGTTGTAACGCTCGTTCCAGTAGTCGCTGGAGGTAATGCCATAGCCACTGCCGTCATTGGCGTCCCACCGCTCATGGTCGAGATCAATAAACGGATCCACGGCACTGGTCATAAAGCTCGGTTTGTCGCCGGCAATAAAGTTGATACGAGCACTAAAGTCAATTTTCTCTACAGCCTGACCGGGGCGCAGCTCTGTTCCATATTTAATGAGGCAGGTTTTTCCATCATCCATCACCATGACCCACGAACCGAACGACGGCAGACTTGCTCCGTTCAATGTGACATTTTCTTTGTTTGTCAAATTACTGTCGAAGGTATAGCCGTCTTTCGCCTGAAGTTTCACGGAATATTTGTATCTTCCGCCCTTTTCAAAGGTGCTGAATCGAACATCGCCGTCCGAATAGCAGCTTTCATCGGAATACCAATAGCCAACCTTGTGCATGGTGTCATTGGCGTCTTTCTCCAGCTTCTCCCAGCACTCGTAGGAAATATCATATTTGTCCTGATTGGTGCCTGCCTTCTTGGCCGACGCCCGCGGGGCATCACCCGGCTGATAGTCGAGTTTCACATTCTCAATATCGACGGCAGTGAGCGTGCTGTTTTGTTTTGTCGGTGTAATCGTTTTCACAGCAGGGAGATACAGGTATTCCCCACTCAGACTCGATTTTACGCTTTCTCCATTCACTGTAACGGTGGTTTCGCTGTTGAAGGAATATCCATCCTTCGGCTTCAGCATAAGAAAATACACATAACGCTTGCCGCTTTCAAATTCTGTGATGGTCGGCAGAGAGCCATGCGAGCCGTTATCGGAGTACCATGCGGCAACTGGTTCGTTGTTTTCAAACTGTTGCCAACATTCATAGTCAATTTCATATTTCTCTGCATCGGCAGCCGTCACCTGTGCCGTTGCCTGCGGAGCATCACCCGGCTGATAGTTGAATTTCGCATTCTCAATCGTCGCCACAGGGATGGTGTTCGTCGGCTGACTGTTTTCCTGCACAATCAGGTCATAGGTTGTTTGATACACTTGATATTGATGAACAACAATATTCTTATTCACACTTCCGGAAGCTGCGTTTTCGAGAGCATCCTGATCGCCGACGAGTATATCGCCATCTGGTGTAATAATATTACTACTCTCAAAATGATCAAGAATAAATGTGCTATTACGGTTTTCAGTGGTAATATTTCCTCGCGAAGAAAATTGTGCAATGATTTCATCATCAATTCTTTTGATTTCTGCCTGCACCGCATCACTGTTAAAATTGCCTTCAACGAAATCCCCTGATTTGGTCACTTCTGTTGTTTCTGCCACATTGCCGTCTGCATCTTTAATGGTGACCCGCGCAGTTGTTTCAACCTTTGTGTGATAGAAATGGCTATAGGGGTTAGTGGTATTGTCTCCAATCACATCTGTTACACCGGCATATGCCGTAATCGGCACAATCGACAGCACCATGCACAGAGCCAGCAGAACAGTCAACAGTTTTTTTGGTTTTGTTTTTTTCATATTCATCTTCTCCTTTCAACGGCTAACGCCGCATAAAATGTTTTTTGGCTGTATCCGTTTGGTATTATTACCGTCCGTTACCGCCCCCGCCATATTGGCAGGTTGGCTGTGATGAACACAACCCCGTATACCTGTCAAAGATTTCACCATTATTTTAGCATATTTTACGCACAATTTTACCATAATTCCAAAAAAGTCAATTGACTATTTTGGAATTATTCTGTAATATACTCTTATAACATTGTTAAAAACAAACTCGTTTGGAGTGATATCTATGAAATTTTCTGAAAAATTAAACGATTTTATTGAGCAGTTGTCTTGTACGGGAAAAGATATCTGTAATTTATCCGGCATTTCTGCGGCATCTCTCAGCCGATACAGAAACGGCGAACGGGTACCCGAGCTTGGAACAAAGCCTTTTGAGGATTTATGCTGTGCGCTGGCACAGATTTCCGCACAAAAAGGAGAACTGCAAATCACTGCTGACGCTGTGAAAAAAGCGTTTGTAAGCTGCGATGATTTTGTATCTACAGACAAGGAATTACTGCGGAAAAATTTCAACACACTCCTATCCGCACTCAATGTCAATCTTACACAGTTGTGTCAGTACACAAATTATGATGCGTCTGCCGTTTTTCGCATTCGTAACGGCTCAAGAAAGCCCGGAGATGCCGAGCGGTTTGCATCTGCGGTTGCTTCCTTTGTTACAAGAACAATGCAGACGCAGTCCGAAATCGGTGCCGTTGCAGAATTGATTGGCTGTGATATTGATGAAATTTATGATTTGTCGGTTCGATACGCAAAAATAAAAAGCTGGCTTTTGAAACAGCCTGTGCAAAAAGCCGAAGACAACAGCGTTTCAAAATTTTTAAGCAAGCTGGATGACTTCGATTTGAACGAATATATTAAGGTTATCAAGTTTGATGAGTTAAAAGTTCCGTCCGTACCGTTTCAGATTCCGTCCTCCAAGACATATTTCGGTATTAAAGAAATGATGGAGAGCGAGCTTGATTTTTTGAAATCAACCGTGCTTTCAAAATCATCAGCCCCTGTGATAATGTACAGCGATATGCCGATGAAAGAAATGGCAAAGGATCCGGAGTTCCCCAAAAAATGGATGTTCGGTATGGCGATGATGCTAAAAAAAGGACTGCATCTTCATCAAATACATAATCTTGACCGTTCTTTTGATGAGATGATGCTTGGTCTTGAAAGCTGGATACCGATGTATATGACAGGGCAGATTTCTCCCTACTATTTCAAGAATGCTCCGAATGATGTCTTTCTGCATTTTTTGAAGGTGTCGGGAACCGCCGCACTTTCGGGCGAAGCTGTTGCCGGATACCATTCTGACGGCAAATACTATCTGACAAAGGTAAAGCGTGAGGTGGAATATTACCGAAAAAGAGCCGAGGAAATGCTGAAAAATGCCTATCCCTTGATGGAAATTTACCGCAGTGAACGAAAAAATGAGTTGAATGCCTTTCTTCTTGCCGATACAAAAACAGCAGGCAAACGCCGCAGTATTCTGTCCTCTTTGCCGTTGTATACAATAAGCAGTAAGCTTCTTGACCGTATTCTTACACGGAACAATATTAATGCAGAGCTAAAAGAAAAGATAAAAGAGTACGCAAAAACACAAAGACAGCGAATGAAAATAATTCTTGAAAATGAAAGAATTGAAGATGAGATACCTGATTTTGTACAGGAAAATTTTACGAAAAGTCCTCCCATGCTGGAACTTTCAGGTATATTTTGTGAAGAGGATATTCCGTATAACGAAGAGGAATATACTGCCCATTTGAAAGAATCAATGGCCTTTGCAGAGCAGAATCCGAATTACACATTAAAGTGCAGTACGGCGCACGCATTTCATAATCTGAAAATTATAATTCACGAGGGACAATGGGTGATGGTGTCAAAAGGAAAAACGCCTGCAATCCATTTTGTCATTCGTCATCCCAAGCTTCGCAGTGCGATAGAATGCTTTATTCCGCCGATAACGGAAGATGAATAAGTCGGTTAATTAATTATAACAAACATATAAATACCGCAACAAAACAAGCGACAGTTTAATTTCTGTCGCTTGTAATTATACTTTATTCTGTTTTACATTACATATATCATATACCGAGTTCAAGAACTACAAATTCTGCGGACATAGGCGGAATTGTGAGTATACCGTTCTCAAGCTTTGAACCGAAAACAGGTTTGCCGTCTGCATATCCGGGCGGCATTTTTGCCTCGACTTCATAATCATAGAGATTGAATGTGCAGAAAATAGCGGAATCTTTGTCGTGGCGGATGTATGAAATTCTTCTTTCCTCCGAAAGAACATTTATAAAATCGCCGTCCCACAATGCCGAACAGCTTTTTCTAACATCGGCAAGTTTTTTGTGCCATTCAATGAGTTCCTTATTTTCTTTGCCCCACGGATAACAGCAACGGTTGAACGGATCACGATATCCCTCCAATCCTGCCTCGTCACCGTAATAAATACACGGAAATCCAGGGAGAGTAAACTGCATTGCACTTGCAACCTTGAGCAGCTTTACACCGAGTTTTTTATGCTCGTCATCAAGCTTAGTGTTAGCCTGCCATTCCCTGTCCTTGCCGTCAAGTGGTTCGCCTGCCATAACTGTGATTGCTCTTTCGGTATCGTGAGTCGAAAGTGAATTCATCAGCACTCTGAGAACAGGACGGGGATAATTTTCAATTACGCTCATAATCAGATCCATTGTGTATTTGCCGTGCTGACCTTTGCAGAAGTTGAGAATTGCATCCCTGAACACATAGTTCATAACGGAGTCAAACTGTTCGCCGAGCAAGAACTTTCTTCTTGCACCGTAGCTTTCCTTGTTGCTTGCGTCCTCCCACACTTCACCTACAAGAAAGGCGTTCGGATTTTCGTCCTTAACGGCTTTGCGCAGATTTTCAATGAACACATCGGGAAGTTCATCTGCAACATCAAGTCGCCAACCCGAGTTGCCGCATTTCATCCATTTTCTGACAATGCCGTCTTTGCCGTTAATATATTCGTTGAATGACGGAGTTTCCTCAATAACCTCGGGCAGAGTATCAAAGCCCCACCAGCTTTGGTAATTGTTCGGCCATTCGTTGAATTTGTACCAACTAAAATACGGTGAGTTTTTGTCATTATACGCACCGCCCTTGCCGTATTTGCCATAACGGTTGAAGTAAACGCTGTCACTTCCCGTATGAGAGAACACACCGTCATTTATGATGTGTATTCCCCTCTTTTTAGCCTCTGCGCAAAGGTGCTTAAAATCTTCCTCCGTTCCGAGAATCGGATCAACCTTTGAGTAGTCGCCCGTATCATAGCGGTGGTTTGAGTATGCCTCGCTGATAGGATTAAGGTAAATACAGCTTACACCGAGGCTTTCAAGGTAATCAAGCTTCATTGTAATTCCCTTGAGGTCGCCCATAAAGAAATCATTGTTCTTAATCATTCCGTTTTCATCGGGTTTCCATTCGGGGAGAGCATACCAATCCTTGTTGCGTTTGAAGTCGGTACGCTTTATATTCTTTTCTTCACCGCTGAAATAAAAACGGTCGGGAAAAATCTGATACATAATTCCGCCGACAAGCCAGCCGGGAGTTTTAAAGCCTTTTTTGTAGCAGGTAATCTGCCAGCTTCTGCCCATATAGTCTTCAATGGTGCTGACCTTATACGGATCGGACGGGATAACATATCTTGTTTTATCAATGGCAGTAAGCTTAAAGTTATACCAATAAAGTCCGATTTTTTTCGGGGTAAAATCGCACTCCCAAATTTCGGTATCCTCGTCAAATTTACCGCACCAGATAAGCTCGGTAAATTCCCAGTTGCAGTCATAATCATATTTTACACACAAGTGTGCTTTTTGTGTATGCTCCGCCTTAGGCAAAAGAATTCTGAAATGAATCTCGGTACCCTCTTCAACCGCACCAAACGGCGAACGATAGTAAATTTTTCGTGAATCAAACGGTACGGGCATATAATCACTTCCCATAATAATATATTCCGAAATGTCAATTTTGTTTTGGCGGTTATGCCCTGTTAATCGGAAATTAAGACAAATCCGCCAAAATGACGCAAAGATTATTTTATCATAAGAGAATAAATATTTCAACCGATATTAAGTTGTAAACAGCATAAAATCGCCAAATTTGCCTACGAATGAAAAAATATTTAAACAATATTCTCTTTGCTCTTTTATTATTTCCAATTTTATATTATAATGTAAAATGATTATATATGCAAAGAAGTCAAATGAGGACGAAAAAGCTATAAAAGGGAGATGCATTTCCTATGGAGAAAAAGAGAGTAAGCGTTCAGATTGAGGGAAGAAGTTATTCACTTATCACAACAGATGATGAAAAGTATGTTCAAAAGGTAGCAAACGAGGTGCTTTCTCACATAAGAAAGGCCGCCCAAAGCACAAAGCAGCTTGATACCCGTGATTGTGCGGTTCTTGCGGCACTTAACTTCTGCGATGACCGCAACAAGGCTCTTAAAAAGAACAAAGATTATGTTGAAAAAGCCGACAAAATTATTCAGCAGACAAATGATCTTAACAGGCTTTGCAAGGAATACAGAGAAAAGCTTACGGAGGCCATGAACGATAACACTCGACTTATAAATAATAATAAAGAGCTTGAAAAAAGACTTGCTGTTCTCGGACACGAGGTTTCACAGCTTAAAGAAAAGCTCGAAAGTGTTGAGAAAGGCAAAGAAAAAGCCGAATCGGAAAAATCAGAGCCTGAAAAAAATTCAGTTTCAAAGGAAAAAAAGACTTCAGATGCAAAAAATAACATGACAGAGCAGTCAGATGATATACCCGTGAATGTTCTGTCAAACGAGGCTAAAAAAACAGAACAGGAATTGCGTAACGAGGAGCTTCTCGGTTATGTTCCAATGACGCAGTTCTCTCTGTTTGATGAAGATAAGAAATGAAAAAGATAGAAATACTTGCTCCGGCGGGAAGCTTTGACAGTGTAATTGCCGCCGTAAGGAGCGGAGCAGACGCAGTGTATCTTGGCGAAAAGGCATTTTCCGCCCGTTCCTCTGCCAAAAATTTTGATGATGAAGAACTAAAGAAAGCAACGGCATACTGTCACATTCACGGTGTAAAGGTGTATGTCACAATCAATACCATTGTGTTCGATGACGAGCTTGAAAAGCTGAAAAAAGCCATAATTTCAGCCGCAGAGGCTGATGTTGACGCACTCATTGTTCAGAATATGGGTGTAGCAAGGCTTGCACACAGGCTTGTTCCCGACCTTGCACTTCATGCGTCAACCCAGATGAGCATTCACACCGCATCCGGTGTAAAGGCACTTTATGAAATGGGTTTCAAGCGTGTTGTTCTTGCACGTGAAATGAGCAAAAAAGAAATTGAAAAATGCTGTGAAATTCCGGTTGAACTCGAAGTTTTTGTTCACGGTGCATTGTGTATGTGCGTTTCGGGACAATGCTACCTCAGCGCAATGATAGGCGCAAGGAGCGGAAACCGTGGTTCCTGTGCCCAGCCGTGCCGACTGCCGTTTTCCGTAAACAATCAAAAAGGCGGTCACGCTTTAAGTCTTAAAGACAACAGTATTGTAAATTACCTCGGAGAACTTCAAAATATGGGGGTTGCCTCGGCTAAAATTGAGGGCAGAATGAAACGCCCCGAGTATGTTTCAGCCGCAGTAATAGCGTGGGTTGAACAGCGTGATTTCGGCTTTATCAGCGACAAAACTCAGAAGATGCTCAGAGGGGTTTTTTCACGAACAGGCTTTACAGACGCTTATTACATCGGCAAAACGGGAAGTCATATGTTCGGCACAAGAACAAAATCGGATGTTGTTTCTGCCGATGAAAAGCTGTTTTCGGCAATCCGTTCTTCCTACAAGGACGAAATCGGAAATGTTGAAATAACCTTTGATTTTACGGCAAAACTCGGCGAAAATCCCGTTTTAGTCGCCTCTGACGGAGTTCACACCGTCAAAAAGATTGCGGATACCGTAACCGAAAAAGCAATCAACAGACCGATTGATGCGGAAAAGTGCAGAAAACAGCTTGAAAAAACAGGCTCAACGGCATATAATCCCACCAATGTGAACATAAATATTGATGATGACATTTCTATTCCGCTTTCAATTATCAATTCCCTGCGCAGAGATGTTCTTGAAGAACTCGACTCGGCGAGAAGTGTTGTTCACAACTACAAAATCAACCGTGATTACGAAATAACTTTTCCAAAATTCACACCGCCTGTGGAAAAATCCACCCGTGCAAGAGTGCCTCAGACAAAGCTTTCCGATGCTTTTAAAAAATGCGAGCTTGTTTTTGTTCCGCTTTTTGCCGACAAAAGGGAGCTCGTAAGGCTCAAAAACGAGGGCTTTAACATCGGCGTTGAAATTCCGAGAGGAATGTTCGGACGGGAAGATACGATTGCAAAAAAGCTTTCCGAGATGAAAGAAATTGGCATATCCGATGTGTTGTGCAACAATCTCGGAGCATTATACATTGCCAAAAATCTCGGTTTCACACTTCATTCGGGTTTCGGAATGAATTTTGTAAATACTCTCGACCTTTTGTGGGCGGAGGAATACGGAATCAAGGACACAGAACTCAGTTTTGAACTCGATTTTAAGCGTATTAACGCACTCGGAGGCAACATCCCGAGGGGAATTATCAGCTACGGCTATCTTCCTCTTATGCTTTGCAGGAGTTGCCCTGTCAAGGGTGCAGGTATAGACTGCAAAACTTGCAAAAATCATTCAAAAATGAAAGACCGACTCGGTAAACAATTTTTACTGAAATGCGACGGAAACTGTACCGAGATTCTGAATTGTGACTTGCTTTTCGTTCCTGATAAACAAAATTTAACACTTTTAACATCTTTCAACATTTTAAGATTTAGTGTTGAAAACTATGTGGAAACCGTGGAAAGTCTTAACGAATCAAGCCTTTATTCGATGTTGAAAGATAAATTAACATATGGACTGTACCGCCGAGGTGTTAATTAGATTGTTGAAAATGTTAAAATAATCATTATTGTTTTGTGGAAAAAGTGATTTTTCCGTTTAACAGAGATTTATAATTACATTTTTGCAATAAATAATTTTTTTAGAGAAAAATAAAAACAGTAATGAATAATTCCTGCAAATTTTTGCAGGAAATGAAGGATGGTAAACTATGACTGTTAAAATAAAAAAGGTAAAAGACAATGCAAAAATCCCGAAAAGAGCCACAAACGGTTCTGCCGGTATGGATTTATATGCTTGCATTGACGAAAAAATCACAATTAATCCGGGTCAGCTTGTGCTTGTTCCTACAGGTATAGCAATTGAACTTCCCGACAACAGCGTTGCCGCATTTCTCTATGCAAGAAGCGGTCTGGGAATCAAGCACGGCATCTGCCTTTCAAACGGTGTGGGCGTTGTTGACAGCGACTACCGTGGAGAAATCTGCGCAGGTCTTTGCAATGTTTCGGACAAGCCTTATGAGATTGAGCCGTTTGAAAGAATCTGTCAGATGGTCATCGCTCCTGTTGTTCCGTGTGATGTTGAAGAGGTTACGGAGCTTGGCAACACAGAGCGTGGCGAGGGCGGTTTTGGCTCAACGGGTAAAAAATAAAATAATTTCGACAATTTATCATTGCCCTTATTTGTGAAAAGATATATGATAAAAGTATACTGCCTGAGTAAAATACATTTGGGTATTACAGCGTAAAAGGAGGCTGTGGGATGTTTTCGTTTTCAAAGGATATAGGAATTGACCTTGGAACTGCAAACACTCTTGTTTGTCTTAAAGGAAAGGGAATAATTTTGCGTGAACCGAGCGTTGTCGCAGTTGATATGCGTACCGACGAGGTTCTTGCAGTCGGCTCACAGGCAAAAGAAATGATTGGCAGAACTCCCGGTTCCATAGTTGCGGTTCGTCCGCTCAAGGACGGTGTTATTGCCGATTTTAAAATAACCGCAAAAATGCTTCAGCACTTTATCAAAAAGGCGGTAAAACCCGGAATTTTCAGCAAGCCGAGAGTTATAATCTGTATGCCTTCGGGTGTTACCGAGGTTGAGAGAAAGGCTGTTGAGGACGCCGCATATCAGGCAGGTGCAAAGCCTCCCGTTGTTCTTATCGAAGAACCAATGGCTGCCGCAATCGGCGCAGGTATGCCCGTTGACGAACCGTGCGGAAGTATGGTTGTTGACATCGGCGGAGGCACAAGCGAGGTTGCCGTAATTTCTCTCGGTGACATTGTTACAGCCTGTTCCGTAAGAGTTGCCGGAGATAAGTTTGACGAGGCGATTTCAACCTATGTCAAAAGAAAATATAATCTTCTCATCGGTGAAAGAACTGCCGAAGACATCAAAATGAAAATCGGCTCCGCATATCCGGGTGAGGAAGAAAAAAACCTTGTTGTCAAGGGCAGAAATCTTGTTGACGGACTTCCAAAGGATATTACAATTTCCTCAGCCGAGGTCAGAG
>ENA-OOZQ01001034-OOZQ01001034.1-human-gut-metagenome-genome-assembly--contig:-NODE-1034-length-18516-cov-2.261145_pt1 | contig 18516 bp, 17 predicted proteins | sample MGYA00241188_ERZ501399 | MGnify/ENA primary metagenome ERZ501399 (study PRJEB25962, sample SAMEA2042658) | human gut metagenome | biome: human gut; feature: human-associated habitat; material: faeces... | reverse complement strand
CGCCAGGAAGAGGTCAGTACCATTTCACGTTCATTGAAGGGACTTGCCAAGGAGTTGAATATCCCGATTATTGCTCTGTCACAGTTGAACCGTGGTGTCGAGAGTCGTGAAGGACTTGAAGGAAAGCGTCCTCAGTTGAGTGACCTTCGTGAATCCGGTGCCATTGAGCAGGATGCCGATATGGTGTGCTTCATTCACCGTCCCGAATATTACAAGATATTTCAGGATGATAAAGGAAACGATCTCCGTGGAATGGCCGAAATTATTATCGCTAAACATCGTAATGGTGCAGTTGGCGATGTTCTGTTGCGATTCAAAGGTGAATATACCCGTTTCCAGAATCCGGATGACGATATGGTGATTCCATTGCCTGATGCAGGAGCTATGTTGGGGTCGCGCATGAATAATACCGGGAGTGTACCTCCGCCTCCAGCTGAATTTGCCCCTCAGGGAGGTAATCCGTTCGGAGGAAGCAATGACGGACCTTTGCCTTTTTAGAAATAAGATATTTATTTAATTTATAATACCATGAAAAGATATTGCCAAACACTCGAATTGTACGACGATTCGGAATTGATTCGTGCTTATGTCGCAGAACATCAGCATGTGTGGCCGGAAATTAAAGCAGGTATCCGTGAAGTCGGGATACTCGATATGCAGATTTATATCCACGAACATACTCTCTTTATGATTGTCGATACGGTAGATGAATTCGATTGGATAAAAGATAACGAACGTCTGGCTAAACTGCCTCGGCAGGCTGAATGGGAAGCTTATATGTCCCGTTTCCAGCGTTCGTTGCCAGGACAAGCATCACACGAGAAATGGAAAATGATGGAACGTATATTTAAACTCTGACGATATGCAAAAACTACTATCTTTGCCTCCTAATCTGGTTCAGTCCTTTCATGAATTAGAGCGGGTAAACCGTACCGATTGGTTTTGTACTTCCGATCCGGTAGGCAAAAAACTTGGTTCCGGAGGTGGAACAGCTTGGTTACTGAAAGAATGTTATAACGAATTTGCTGACGGGACCTCTTTTTCCGGGTGGCTGGGAAAAGAGAAAAGAATTCTGTTGCATGCAGGCGGACAAAGCCGTCGTCTGCCCGGTTACGCACCATCGGGCAAGATACTGACACCGGTTCCCGTGTTCCGATGGGAGAGGGGACAACACCTTGGGCAGAATTTGCTTTCCTTGCAGTTGCCTCTGTATGAAAAGATCATGTCTTTAGCTCCGGAAAATCTACATACATTGATTGCGAGCGGTGACGTATATATTCGTTCGGAGAAGCCTTTACAAACCATTCCGGATGCAGATGTAGTTTGCTATGGACTGTGGGTTGATCCTTCATTGGCCACTCATCATGGTGTATTTGCTTCCGACCGGAAACATCCTGAAAAACTTGACTTCATGCTCCAAAAACCTTCTTTGGATGAACTGGAGTCATTGTCAAAGACTCATCTTTTTCTGATGGATATTGGCATCTGGCTTTTGAGTGACCGTGCTGTGGAGGTGTTGATGAAGCGTTCCTATAAAGAGAATTCTGAGGAACTGAGATATTACGATCTTTATTCCGATTTTGGATTGGCTCTTGGCGCACACCCGTGCATTGAAGATGAAGAGGTAAATACTTTGTCGGTTGCTATTTTACCTTTGCCCGGGGGAGAGTTTTATCATTATGGTACCAGTAAAGAGCTGATTTCTTCCACTCTTTCTGTGCAGAATAAAGTGTACGATCAGCGTCGTATCATGCATCGTAAAGTAAAACCCAATCCGGCTATGTTTGTCCAAAATGCTGTAGTGCAGATACCTCTCTGTGCAGAGAATGCTGATTTATGGATTGAAAACAGCCATATAGGGGCTCAGTGGAAGATAGCTTCACGACATATCATAACCGGTGTACCGGAAAATGACTGGACATTGACTGTTCCTGCCGGAGTGTGTGTAGATGTGGTTCCGATGGGAGATAAGGGCTTTGTTGCCCGTCCATACGGTCTGGACGATGTTTTCAAAGGAGATTTGAGAGATTCTAAAACAATCCTGACGGGTATTCCTTTTGGTGAATGGATGGCGAAACGTGGTCTTTCATATACAGATTTGAAAGGACGTACGGACGACTTGCAGGCTGCTTCTGTATTTCCTTTGGTTAACTCTGCTGAAGAATTGGGATTGGTGTTGAGGTGGATGTTGGCCGAGCCTGAGTTGGAAGAGGGAAAGAGCATTTGGTTACGTTCCGAACGTTTCTCTGCAGACGAGATTTCGGCAGGTGCCAATCTGAAACGTTTGTATGCACAGCGTGAAGAGTTTCGGAAAGGAAACTGGAAAGCATTGGCCGTTAATCATGAAAAAAGTGTTTTCTATCAGCTCGATCTGGCCGATGCGGCCGAAGATTTTGTACGTCTTGGTTTGGATATGCCTGAGTTATTGCCTGAGGATGCTCTGCAGATGTCACGAATCCATAACCGGATGTTGCGTGCGCGTATTTTGAAATTAGACGGGAAAGATTATCGTCCGGAAGAACAGGCTGCTTTTGATCTGCTGCGTGATGGACTGTTGGGCGAGATCAGCAACCGCAAGAGTGAACCAAAACTGGATGTATATTCCGATCAGATTGTTTGGGGACGCAGTCCTGTACGCATCGATATGGCACACTCCTCCTTATTCACTTTATTCGGGAGGAAACGTTGTGAATCTGGCCATTGAGTTGAACGGACAACCTCCCTTACAGGTTTATGTGAAGCCGTGCAAAGACTTCCATATCGTCCTGCGTTCTATCGATATGGGTGCCATGGAAATAGTATCTACGTTTGATGAATTGCAGGATTATAAGAAGATCGGTTCACCATTCTCTATACCGAAAGCCGCTCTATCGTTGGCAGGCTTTGCACCTGCGTTTTCTGCTGTATCTTATGCTTCATTGGAGGAACAGCTTAAAGATTTCGGTGCAGGTATTGAAGTGACTTTATTGGCGGCTATTCCGGCAGGTTCCGGCTTGGGTACAAGTTCTATTTTAGCTTCTACCGTACTTGGTGCCATTAACGATTTCTGTGGTTTAGCCTGGGATAAGAATGAGATTTGTCAACGCACCCTTGTTCTTGAACAATTGTTGACTACCGGTGGTGGATGGCAGGATCAGTATGGAGGTGTGTTGCAGGGTGTGAAGCTTCTTCAGACCGAGGCGGGCTTTGCTCAAAGCCCATTGGTGCGTTGGCTGCCCGATCATTTATTTACGCATCCTGAATATAAAGACTGTCACTTGCTTTATTATACCGGCATAACTCGTACGGCAAAAGGAATCTTGGCAGAAATAGTCAGTTCCATGTTCCTCAATTCATCGTTGCATCTCAATTTGCTCTCGGAAATGAAGGCACATGCATTGGATATGAATGAAGCTATACAGCGTGGAAGTTTTGTTGAGTTTGGCCGTTTGGTAGGAAAAACCTGGGAACAAAACAAAGCATTGGATAGCGGAACGAATCCTCCGGCTGTGGAGGCAATTATCGATCTGATAAAAGATTATACCTTGGGATATAAATTGCCGGGAGCCGGTGGTGGCGGGTACCTATATATGGTAGCGAAAGATCCGCAAGCTGCTGTTCGTATTCGTAAGATACTGACTGAGAATGCTCCTAATCCTCGTGCACGCTTCGTTGAAATGACGCTGTCGGATAAGGGATTCCAAGTATCACGATCATAAAATCATTATTAGTCGACGGGAGGTAAATACTTTATCTCTTGTCGACTTCCTTTTCTATTCCTCATTAAGTTTGCCTCTTCTGTTATTCTGATAGTAAAATAGAGATTCTGATATCTTTAAGTCTGCTTTTTTCTTGTTTTAAAAACTCTGTTGTCTTGAGAAAGTGATGAAATAGCAAGTGATGGAGCATTAACTTGCCTTTAATTCGTTTCTTCATACGTGTACTCTTCATACGATGTTAACTTCGTCTTTGCAAAACATTAACTTCTTGTGAAGAAGAAGTTAGTTATAAGAAAATACGAAGTTAACTTCGTATAGTTACGAAATTCATTTTTATTGAAAATTCTCCTACTTTTTGCCTAACGGTTTCATTTATTGAACAAAAACTATAGAATTCTTTTCTGTAGCATAGGTCAATATGAATCATTCCTGAATGTTATTTTGGAGGTATAGGATGCCTTTGCCGTTGCTTACTGATTGAAATTAGTACATGTTTGTCGATCTTTTGACTGGTGATTTGATTTATTTGGTGGAGATATGATTTTGGTGAAAATAGAATCCCGGTGTTTTTTATAACAACTTAGTCAGTGGTCCGTAAATAAGGGATTCCTGAAGTTACTCAAAATACAATGTGACAGAATGCTTTTGGGAGTATATAGTTTCTAAACCTTTATAGATAGAATAATGAAGATTTTATTTTGTTGGGTAATTTGTTTATTATCAGTATATTATGTGGTAAACGTAAAAAGAATAAAAAGAGTAAATTCTTTGGTAATTAACTGATATTCAGTAGTGAATGTGTTTCAAAAGACGTTCGTTTAATAGCACAAAGGTATAAACTAAATTTTGATGTACAAAATATTTTTAGATGAAAAAGTAAATATACTTCTTTATGTGCTGATTATCAGATAATAATCTGATAATAAAAACAGCTTTTTACTTATTTTGCATGTGGTCTTTTATCTCCATAATTGATGTTTCAAAAGACGAACGTTTTTTGAAACATCAATTGATTGAATCCGTTCGTTTCCACCTAAAATAAGTCATAAAAAATCTTGCAGTTTGGCTGAGAAAAAGAGTCTCACCCAACTGCGAAGCATACCCGGACTTAAGTAAATCACTCAGGAATATATCCTTCTAAATGTCTCAACAACAAGAATATTGGTTCGCTGCCCGTACCCGTAAGGATCAGGAGCTTACTACTCGTGACGCATTAGAGAAAATAGGTGTCGAGTACTTTTTGCCAACCCAATTTGTCATTCGTCAATTGAAATATCGCCGGCGTCGTGTAGAAGTTCCTGTCATTCGTAATCTTATTTTTGTACATGCTACCAAAGAGTTTGCTTGTGCTATTGCCAACGAATACGGGGTTCGTCTTTTCTATATGCGTGATTTTGACACTAAGAGTATGCTTATTGTTCCCGATAAGCAGATGAAAGATTTTATGTTTGTCATGAATCTCGACCCTGCTGCTGTTATCCTCAACGATGATTGTTTCGCAGTTGGCACCAAAGTACAAGTTATCAAGGGAGATTTTTGTGGAGTTGAAGGTGAACTGGCCAGTCTTTCTAATCGTACTTATGTCACTATCCGTATTCGTGGCGTTTTATCTGCCAGTGTCAAGGTTCCTAAAAGCTACCTTCGCATTCTCGCACCGTAATCAGTAATATTTTATCATATAAAATGAATACTCTTATGACCCAGATTCATGAGCTGCAACATGTGGCTCACGAATTATTGTATTTGGGCGCTGACGGTTCTCCTATCTATGCCGACAGTTTCCGTCAATTAAACACTGAAGTGCTTCAAAAATCTGATGCTTTGTTTGCTTTGAAAGGAGAAAATCCGGAAGAAGAAGCACGACTTTGCCTGGCTCTCTTGATGGGCTACAATGCAACAATCTATGATTATGGCGACAAGGAATCTAAGAAACAGGTTATTCTGGATCGTTCCTTGCTTGTGTTAGAGTCTCTCCCGTCTTCTTTGCTCAAGTGTCAGCTTTTGACATATTGTTATGGAGAAGTTTTTGAAGAAGAGTTGGCAAAGGAAGCTCATGCAATTATAGATGGTTGGAAAGATCGAGAATTGTTAGAAGAAGAAAAAGAAATAGTTGAAAACTTGAGGGTTTTGGAAGAACCTCCATATTTGTTTAGTAATAAATCTTGTTAGAAATGAAAAAGAAAGTATATGTTGGGATGAGTGCTGATATTATTCATCCAGGGCATTTGAATATTATTCATGAAGCACAAAAACTAGGAAACGTGACTGTAGGTGTTTTAACAGATGCTGCTATAGCCAGTTATAAACGTTTACCCTATTTAACTTATGAACAACGGTCTTTAATAGTACAAAATCTAAAAGGTGTTGATGAAGTAATTCCACAAACTACCTTAGATTATATTCCTAATCTTGAATTGCTAAAACCTGATTTTGTTGTTCATGGAGATGATTGGAAAGAAGGCGTTCAGAAGGAAACAAGACAACGGGTTATTGAAACTCTTTCTAAATGGGGTGGACAAGTTATTGATATACCTTATACACAAGGTATATCCTCAACAAAACTCAATTCAAAGCTTAAAGAAATAGGGACAACTCCTGAAGTGCGTTTGAAAAGATTAAGACGTTTGATTGAAGCTAAGTCCATTGTTCGTATTTGTGAATCACATAGTGGATTAACGGGGTTAATCATAGAAAATACGTCTGTTGAGGTAAATGGTATGAAGCGTGAATTTGATGGAATGTGGTCCAGTAGTTTAACTGATTCAACATCAAAGGGGAAACCTGATATTGAAGCTGTAGATTTGACGACCCGTTTACATGATTTAAATGATGCTTTGGAATGTACAACGAAACCTGTTATTTTTGATGGTGATACTGGAGGAAAAATTGAACATTTTGTTTTTACAGTTCGTACGTTAGAACGTTTGGGCATTTCTGCTATAATAATTGAAGATAAAGTTGGATTGAAAAAGAATTCTTTATTTGGAACTGATGTTATTCAGACACAAGATACAATTGAGGGCTTTTGCGATAAAATATCAGCAGGAAAACGTGCTCAAATAACGGATGACTTTATGATTGTTGCCAGAATTGAAAGTTTTATTGCTGGTAAAGGCTTAGATGATGCTATGAAAAGAGCATTAGCTTATATTGAGGCGGGAGCTGATGGTATAATGATTCACAGTAAAGATAAATCAGGTGAAGATATTAGACTTTTTTGTAAGGCGTTACGAGATGTTAATCAATCAATTCCTATAGTAGTAGTTCCAACAACTTATAATCATATAACAGATGAAGAGTTGTCTACATGGGGAATAAATGTGGTCATTTATGCAAACCATATGTTACGTAGTGCTTATCCTGCTATGCTGAATACTGCGAAATCTATATTATTACATGGTCGTTCATATGAGGCAAATGATTTATGTATGCCAGTAAAAGATATATTAGAATTAATACCAGGTACAAAATAGTTTTTTTATGATTTCTCCAGAACTTTTCATTAACTCTCTTGTACAAAATGAACTTGATTTTTTTACAGGAGTACCAGACTCATTATTGAAACATATTTGTGCTTATATAACTGATCATATAGCTTCAAATAGTCATATAATTGCTGCCAATGAGGGGGCAGCGATTGGTTTGGCTGTTGGTTATCATTTGGCAACTAATAAGATTCCAGTTGTATATATGCAAAATTCCGGTATTGGTAATTCTATTAATCCTTTATTATCTTTAGCAGACAAGGAAGTGTATAATATTCCTTTATTATTATTAGTCGGTTGGAGAGGTGAGCCTGGTGTAAAGGATGAACCTCAACATATAAAACAAGGTAAGGTAACTATTCCTTTGTTTGATTCTATGCGAATAAAGAATCAGATACTTTCCAGAGATGAATCTGATTTTTTACAACAACTAAATGTAGCATTAGAATATATTAGAGAGACAAATGAGCCTTTTGTTTTTATAATTCAGAAAGAAACATTCAGTGATTATAAACTGCAAACTCCAGATAATAATACTTTGTTATTGGATAGAGAAACTGCTATTAAGATTATTGTTTCTTCTATCTCTAAAAATGATATAGTCGTTTCTACTACAGGAATGATATCTCGTGAGCTATTTGAATATAGGGATAACATGGGTGAATCTCATGAAAAGGATTTTTTAACAGTTGGTTCTATGGGGCATGCCTCTCAAATAGCTTTAGGTATTGCATTACAAAAAAAGGCCAGAACTGTATATTGTTTTGATGGTGATGGTGCTGTTTTGATGCATATGGGAGGACTAACAACCATTGGATCAATAAAACCGTCTAATTACATCCATGTATTATTTAATAATGGAGCGCATGATTCTGTAGGTGGGCAACCTACGGTTGGTTTTGAGGTAGACTTTACAAAGATAGCTTTGGCGTGCGGTTATAAATATGCTTTAGTTGTGGAGAGTGCTTCATCTTTAAGAGAAGTTCTTAAAACGGTGAATGAAATGCAAGGACCTGTTCTCTTGGAGGTTAAGGTAAAGAAAGGTGCTCGAAAAGATTTAGGTCGTCCTACAATAACTCCAGTACAAAATAAAGGTTCTTTCATGGATTTTTTAAAGCGATAATATGAAACAACGCGTATATATTGGAGAAGGCTCGTTAAATAATTTAGATATTATTTTGCAGGAATATTCTGCAAAGAAGGTTTTTTTGGTGAGAGGGAAGAAATCATATGAGCTTTGTGGAGCACAGTCAAGATTAAACTCTATATTGAAGAAAGTAGGAGTTCAGATCTTTGAATTCCATGATTTTGAGGAAAATCCTAAAATAGAAGATTTAGATAGAGGACTTTTGCAATTAAGAGTTTATCATCCAGATTTGATACTTGCAATAGGAGGAGGCAGTGTATTGGATATGGCTAAATTGCTTCGTTTTTTTTATTCTTATTCTGGAAATAAAATAGGAAGAGTTTTTGAAAAAATAGAAAATCTATTACCTTTAATTGTTATACCTACAACTGCGGGAACTGGCAGTGAGGAGTTTTGCTGTGTTATATAAGAATAAAGTTAAGTATTCTGTTTCGCATGAAGATATATTACCTGAAATAGCTTTTATTGATCCATATTTTACATATAATATTTCTCGATATTTGACAGCTTGCACGGGGTTTGATGCATTGGCCCAGGCTATTGAAGCTTATTGGAATTTAAATGCTACAAATGAATCTGATGTTTTTGCAGTAAAAGCAATAAAATTACTTTGGCCTAATTTACCATTAGCGGTAAATAATCCAACAAAAGAGGTTAGAAACAGTATGTCTGAAGGGGCCTATTGGGCTGGATGTGCAATAAATATAACGAAGACTACAGCACCTCATGCTTTTTCTTATCCATTTACTACTTATTATGGCTATCCACATGGACATGCGGTGGCATTAACTTTCCCATTTTTTATGGAATATAATGTAGTAAGTATATTATTAAAGCATGGTACAGTTTTCGATAAAATGATTCGATTGATGGAAATACTCAATATAACCAATGTAAATGAATGCAAATCTTTACTATGTGATTATATAGAAAATATCGGACTTGATTTAAAGTTGCCTGCCAATTTTGATCATCGAATTATTCTTTCAAATATAAATGTGCAAAGGTTGAGTAATAACCCTGTACGAATAGATGGGGCTGTGGCTAAAACAGCTTTAAATACTTTATGTATCAAGGATGATGATAAAGATTGATAGTGATGAAAATTAAAAAGTCTTTAGATTCCTATAAAGTAATTTTTCAAAATACATTTTATTTGTCGATAATTGAAGCTATACGCTTAATAATGCCCTTTATCGCTCTTCCATATATTATTACTACTATTGGTGCAACTAATTATGGGATTATTATTTTTTCTCAGACGATTGTTTCATATTTTTCAATTGTCATTAATTGGGGATTAGATGTAACTTCAGTCCGAGAAGTGTCCTTAAGTAGAGGCAGTTTAAAAAAAATGAGTTTAATAGTTTCTACTGTATTTACTATTAAATTTATTTTGTTTGGACTTTGCTTTTCTATTTTCATGATATGTTTGTATTTTATCCCTTTCTTCCAACAATATAGAATTATATATATCTATTCTTTTTTGTCATGTTTCTCTGAGGTTATTATACCTGTGTGGTTTTTTCAAGGTATTGAGAAGATGAAGTATTTGACTTATATAAGAACAACAAGTATAGTTCTCTATACTATACTTGTTTTTACTTTTATTAAAAAAGAAATGGACTTTACATTTTTAGCCTTGTTACAATCTCTGGCTAATATTACTGCAGGTGTATTTTCTTTGGTGCTATTATTAATTTTTTGTAGAGTCAAATTTGTACTTCCTACTTTCAGAGTGATGAAAGAAACTTTTTGTAATAGTACACCGTTTTTCGTTTCCAGAGTTTCGTTTTTATTGAATACGAACATAGCTAAAACGATGAGTGGGTTATTTCTAAATATGCACACTGTTGCCGCATTTGATTTGTCTCAGAAAATTTTATCTTTTGTGTCTGTTCCCATACAAATGCTGAATCAGGCGATTTACCCGCATGTTGCAAAAAATCCAATTAAATCATTTTCTGTAAAGATGCTATATGTTATAGCTGCATTATCTCTGATTTTATCTGTTTTACTTTTTTTTCTAGCACCCTATATCATTCTTTATTTTTCAGAGCAACTCTATGCTGAAGCTCTAATCTTTATAAGGATTTTGTGCCTTTATGTATTTTGTTTTGGTATTAATACTTATTTAGGGACCCCACTTCTTGTCGCTTATGGTTTTTATAAGCCATTTAACTTTAGTGTAATATATTCTACTCTATTTGTGTGTTCTTTGTACGGGATTTTATACGTGTTTAATTTATTGAATGGGGAGTGTTTTGCTTTAGCAATGTTCTTAACAGAACTTTTTATTCTGATATATAGATTTTATTATTGTTTGAAATTTAAATTGATATAAAAATAGTGGAAAAGATATCTAACTATAATACTGATGGTACTATGTTACGAAAGCAACAAGAACGTATGTTCGAAATGTTATGTGCAATAGATGATATTTGTACCAAGAATGAAATTAATTATTGGTTATCTGGTGGAACTCTTTTAGGAGCTGTTAGGCATGGAGGTTTTATACCATGGGATGATGATTTAGATATTCAATTGATGAAAGATGACTATAATAAATTATTAGGTTTATTAAAGACAGAACTTCCTGAACAATACCAGTTACAAACATATAAGACTGATAAAAACTATTTCGCAAGATATGCGAAAGTAAGAGATTTGAATTCTTTGCTTGAAGATAGTGATTATACTTTGGGATATAAATATAAAGGGATATTTATAGATATTTTTTCTGTTGAAAAAGCAAATAAGTTTTTAGTAAAGATATCTGCTTTTATGCAATGGTATCTATTGATCTCTTTGTTACCTATGGTACATAAGAAAACTAAAATGAAATTGAATCTTTTTTCATTATGGAATAAGTTTTTAGGTACTTTTTATTCTGGATTCAGACTATTTGGTAAATTGTTTGCCAAGAAGATTAATTATTCTTATGGAGTTTACTATCCTTTAAATTGTGATTATACTACTATATTTCCATTAACAACAATTGAGTTTGAGGGACATATGTTTAAAGCCCCGGGGAATTATAATTTATATTTATGTAATATATATGGTGACTACATGAAACTTCCTCCAAAGGAAGAGAGAGAAAATCATAATATAAAAGTGGTTCATATTGTTTAGTTCGCACTATATTTATGTTAATAGTTATACTACTGACTCTAATCTTAATATATATATTATATAAGATATATAAAAAAAATAAAATTCATCAATTTTTACTTATATATTTTGCTTTTTCTGCTTTTTTGTGGGTTATTTTTCCATCGATTGTTTCTTTAATTGGAGATAGATATAAACAGGAATTGGTAGTAAAAGAAAATGTTTTTATAACTTATGCTATTTATGAATTTATTTTTTATATAATATTGTTACTTTTGCTCTATCGTTTCCCATTATGTAAGCCTTTCTATTACGGGAAATACATTCCCAATACATCCTCGTCTATAAAACGAATATGGTTTGTATTAAGTCTTTTTCTTATTATTAATATTATCAAGCAGATATCTTCCAATGTTACTTATTCTGAAGTCAATGATTCAACTATATTGGCTGAACAGGAAACTAATTTATTTTCAATTTTTTCAAATTTCTCTATATGCCTATATCTTACTGTAATATTATTTTACAATAAACTTTATTCAAAAAGAATCATTTTTTTCTCTTGGCTATTACTATCTCTTAATATAGTAACAGTTTTAGCTCATGGAGCAAGAATGCAAGTTATTTTTTATTTGTTTGTTTTTGTATATTATTTGTTTTCTTCTGCATTAAATAAGAAACGTTTTTTCCTTTATATGTCTTTCCTGATCGGAATTATTTATTTATGTTCTTATATTCTTCCGGCAGTTGCATATATCAGGTCAGGAGGAAATTTTACAGTTGAGGATTTGAGAAAGTCATATGAGAACTATGGAGAAGCAAATGCTTTTGTTCTTCAATTGCTGATTAAGTCTAATAGTATAAATACTGGGGCCATTTTAGTTGAGGAAACAAAAGAAAAACCATACTTGAACCCATATATAAATTCAATATATTCGTTCTGCCCGAGTATACTCTTTCCTGGCAAAAGACCCTTGGCAGGTAGTAGTGATGGTACGATTGACGGATTTCCGACAAGATTAGCTGCAGAATATATAAGTGGTGATTCCCGTTTCTTTAATGTAGGAATATCAACTTCTGCTACAGCACTTTGGCATGGTGGAATTTTTTTTTATGTGATTAATTTAGTTATAGTTTTCTTTTGGTATCGTTTCTTGAATTCATTAATGTTTTACGAAAACTATTATGCAAAACTTTTAGTTGTTTATTTTACGGTTTTAGGGTATTTTATACTTCCTACGGCAGATGTTTTAATTCGCGATTTACTTAAGCAGCCTTTTTTTTATGCATTCTTTATATTTATTTCAAGAGGGGGGCTTATTAAAGACTGGATGAGATCTTTGAAACGTCATATTGCTTAGTAAAGAGATCTTGTTTTAATATGTTGTCATGAATAATTCTATACTTCTATCTATTGTAATTCCTATATATAATGTTGAATTATATGTTGAACGCTGTTTATTAAGTTGTTTAAACCAGAATATCTCAATATCACGGTATGAAATAATTTTAGTCGATGATGGAAGTCCAGATAACAGTATTGATAAGATTTCAAAATGGTTAGATAAAGAAAATATAATATTATTGACGCAGTCTAATAGTGGATTAAGTGTTGCACGAAATAATGGATTACTGTATGCAAGAGGTAAATATGTTTGGTTTGTTGATTCTGATGATTGGATTCTGGAAAATTGCCTGCGAGAAATAACTAGCTATATGGATGCCGAAGTGGATATTATTACTTTTTGTGCAGCAGATTTTATTGGAAATAAATCTTATCGGAGATTTGAGTATACAATAGATGCAAATAAGAAAATTGAAGGAAAGAACCTACTGAGAAGGGAGGTTTGCCAACATTGTGTGCCATTTTCTATATATCGAAGAGCGTTTTTAGAGCAAAATGATTTGTTTTTTCTGCCGAATATTTTTCATGAAGATACAGAATTTTCTCCTCGTGCTTATTATTTTGCTAATAGTGTGTTTTGTATCAATAAAGTATTTTATTATGTGTATCAAAATCCTAATTCAATAACAAGAACATTTAATCCGAAGAAATCTTTTGACTTATTAGTTGTATCTAAAAGTTTGTCTTCATTCGTATTGAATGTTACTCCTGAATTTAGATGTTGTTTTAATAATTTGATTTCTTTGTCTATAAATGCTGCAATAGATGGCATTGTTGGATCAAAAAGTGATATGTCAAGGTTTATGATAGAGTTAACTTCTAGAAAACTGTATCGGAGTATGCTTAATGCCGGAAAATTAAAATATAAAATAGAAGGATTGCTGCTTTATTTGTGTCCTTCATTTTTGTTTTTTTTGTATAAACGTTACTCTTTATTGAGGAGAATTGTTAAATAATCTAATAATAGTGTTATGGTGTTTGTTAAGCCAATTAAGATTGCCGTAATAGGTCTTGGTTATGTTGGGCTTCCCTTGGCCCGATTGTTTTCGACAAAATATGAATGTATTGGTTTTGATCTGAACCAGTCTCGTGTTGATGCTTTAAATTCCGGTCATGATATGACTTTAGAGGTTTCTGACGACTTACTTCGGAAAGCGATAGAAAATGGTTTCAAATGTACCAGTAACATTGACGAAATAAGTAATTGTAACTTTTATGTTGTAGCTGTACCAACCCCTGTGGATTTGAATAATCGCCCCGATCTTACACCTTTGATTGGTGCGAGTACTACAGTCGGAAAAGTTATTTCAAAAGGGGATATTGTTGTGTATGAATCTACTGTATATCCGGGAGTAACAGAGGAAGAATGTCTTCCGGTAGTCGAAAAGGTGTCTGGGTTAACATACAATGTAGATTTTTATGCAGGTTATTCGCCAGAACGTATAAACCCGGGTGATAAAGAGCATACTGTTGAAAAGATTAAGAAAGTAACTTCCGGTTCGACTCCTGAGATTGCTGACATTGTTGATTCTGTTTATAATTCGGTGTTGGTTAACGGTACTCATAAAGCCCCTTCTATCAAAGTGGCTGAAGCTTCCAAAATAATAGAGAACTCCCAGCGCGATGTGAATATTGCCTTCATGAATGAACTCTCAAAGATCTTCAATGCAATGGGCATTGATACCAATGATGTTATTGAGGCTGCATCTTCCAAATGGAATTTTATCAAGTTGAAACCTGGTTTGGTCGGTGGTCACTGTATTAGTGTTGATCCTTATTATCTTATTCAGAAGGCCCAGGTTTATGGGGTACTCCCACGAATCATGTCTGCAGCAAGGCGTTTGAATGATGGTATGGGAGACTATGTCGCTAATCAGGTGATTAGATTAATGAATAAAAAAGGTATTCTTGTCAAAGATTCAAAGATTCTGCTTCTGGGTTTTACTTTTAAAGAAGATTGCCCTGACATTCGAAATACCAAGGTGATAGACATTTATTCTACCTTACATGAGTATACTTCTGACATTACCGTTTATGATGCTTGGGCTAATTCGGCTAAAGTGGCACATGAATATGGTATATCGATCCTGACTGCTGGTATTGATAATTTGGTTGGACAATTTGATGCGGTGGTGTTGTGTGTTGGACATAAAGAGTTCCGGCATATGAATATTCGCGGCTTTCTCCGTTCTGATATGGGTGTTGTTTATGATGTTAAAGCTGTATTGAGTAAAGATATAATAGATGGCAGATTATAATTCTTCTATTTGTTGTATTTTTAATATAGGGACTCACTATCGCAATCCTATATATTCAAAAATGTCTTCGGAGCTTCCCTGTGATTTTTATTTTGGCGATCGTTTATTGACGCCAATAAAGAAAATGGATTATACCCAATTGAACCATTTTCGCTCAGAATTGCATAACAAATATTTATTTTCTCAGTTTTATTGGCAATCTAAATCTGTCCGGTTAGTCTTTAAACCCTATACTTATTATGTATTGGATGGAGAACCTTATTGTTTGTCTTCATGGGTTATCCTTTTCTGGGCAAAACTTTTAAATAAGAAAACAGTAGCTTGGACTCATGGTTGGTATGGCAGAGAAAGTATTGTAAAGAAGGTTATAAAAAAGTTGTTTTATTCTTTGTTTTCTGAGTTGATGGTTTATGGCGAATATGCTATTTCCCTGATGTCAAAAGAAGGCTTTGATAAATCAAAGATGGTTTGTATTGCAAACTCTTTGGATTATGATAATCAGTTGAAAATCAGATGCAATTTGTCGCCTTCTTCTATTTATTCTACTCATTTTTCCAACTCCTATCCTGTATTATTCTATATTGGGCGTGTGCAAAAATCGAAGAAATTGGAATATATAATCCAAGCTATGGATATCTTGAAACAGAAAGGGTTTCCGGTAAATCTTGTTGTTGTCGGTAAAGATGTGGATGGGGTTCATCTTGATTGTGAAATAGCTAAATATAATCTTGGCTCTCATGTCTGGTTATATGGACCTTGTTATGACGAGATGCGCATAGGAGAGATGTTCTATAATGCGGATGTTTGTGTGTCTCCTGGGAATGTTGGCTTGACTGCTATCCATTCTCTGACTTATGGTTGTCCTGTTATAACACATAATAATTTTCCTTTCCAAGGTCCTGAATTTGAATCTATAATTCAGGGAAAAACGGGGGATTTTTTCCAGGAAAATGATGTAAACAGTTTAGCTGATACCATTCAGAAATGGTTAAGTCGGAGTTTATATAGTAGAGATGATATCCGGCAGTTTGCCTATCAGACAATTGATACTAAATGGAATTTATATTACCAAATGGATGTCCTCAAAAAAGTTTTTTCTTAAAACAAATTAAGGATGAACAATTTTCGAAGTTTAGTTAGAAATGGTATTTTGGATATTTTAGGAACGTTTTCGCGTCCTCAGAATGGAATTCATATATTGAATGGACATATGATATGTCGCGGAGCGGTCAGCGATCAAGCTAAAGATTATTTTTCTTACCAGTTAAAGCAACTTTCTCGTTATGTGCATTTTATACGAGTGGAGGAAGCCACTTCTCTAATCCTCAATCATAAAAGTGTCGATGAACCTTTGGTTGCCTTTACATTTGATGATGGTTTTATGGAATGTCATTCAATGATAGCACCTGTTTTGGAACAGTTTGGGGTGAATGCGGCTTTTTTTATCAATCCTAATTTCGTAGATGGGGATGATGTGTATATTCAGAATTTTACAAATAATATAGTTCTTACTCCCGGTAAGATTCCAATGCGCTGGGCAGAGATAAGAGATTTACAGTCGAGGGGACATGTTATTGGTGCACATACAATGGATCATTATATGATTAATGATAATGATTTGGCAGAATTGGATAAACAAATAGGCTGTTGTAAATCAGTTATTGAACATAAACTTTCTACTCCTTGTGAATATTTTGCTTTTCCATATGGACGCTTGGAACACGCTAATCAATCTTCGATTGATATTGCATGTAAGTATTACAAATATGTGTTTTCTCAATCGGACTATAAACATTACTTTTCTTTTGGCGGTCGCGTAATTAACAGACGGCATTTTGAGCCTTTTTGGCCCGTGAAACATGTTTCCTATTTCTTAAATTGTAATAAGAAATAATTTTATTCTTTGTTGTATTTATAATATTTTCTGCTGATGATAAATCAATATTCTAATATAGTTTGGGGGACTGGGTTACCATACAACTATAATTTTTTCTTGAAAGAAAAATATCATTCCATGACTTTTACTTGTGAATACCTTGATATATTTAAGAATATTCGATCTTCTGCGGAATATATGATTTTGTATGAAGAAGAGAATATTGTAGATTTATTTATTTTTGAGGTAAATGGCAATAAATGTATATGCTATAATGATTTGATCTGTATAGGTCAAAATCAGTGGAAGTTTTTTTGTGATAATATTTTTTTGAAATATAATAAAATTAAGGAAATAATATTATCCAGATTGTATAATCAGATTCAAATGAAGAATCAAATTGTTATGGGTTTAACAAATGATTCTTTATTTGATTTACCACAATGTGTTGATGATTATCTCATGATGATGGGAGCTCAAACACGTAGGCATATAAAGAATTATAGAGTTAGATTAAATAAAAATTTCCCTAATTATCTGTTTGAATGTAGGTCTGGAGAGGATATCGAAAAGGATATTGTAGAACGCATAATAGATTTGAATTCTCAGAGGATGATAGCTAAGGGAAATATACCTGGAATAGATGAAGAGTATAAGAATAATATTTGTCAATATGCTAAAAGCTACGGTTGTGTTGCATTTATTAGTATTAATGATCAAATTATCGCAGGGACAATATGTTATATTCTTTGTGATGATGTTTATTTACATGTTATTGCTCATGATAACTCGTATTCGAAATTTAATGTTGGTCAGATATGTTTGTTTGAACTGATTTCATATTGTATTAATAATAATAAAAAAACTTTCCATTTTCTATGGGGAGTTTCTGATTATAAGAAACGCTTTTTAGGTAAACCTTATACGCTAACTTCATATAAGATATATAGATCAAAGTCTCTTGTTTATTTGAAAGATTATGGATTATATTACTCAAAAAGATTGTTGACACGAATTAAATCTTCTCATTATTTAGATTTCATAAAAGAAAGAATAAAAGAGGTCAGACGGAAGCGTTCTAAATTATTCTAGTAATCTTTCATTAATATAAATTGCAATGAAAACACTCTTGCAAATAAATGTAGTAGCTAATTCTGGTTCGACTGGTCGTATTGCAGAAGAGTTAGGGAGGCTAGTTATTGCTAAAGGATGGAAAAGTTACATTGCTTATGGGCGTTGGTTTTGTCCAAGTCAATCTAAGTTAATTCGTATTGGAACAAAGGTGGATTTATTTTGTCATGGACTTAAGTCTATCCTGCTTGATCGTCATGGCTTTGGTTCACGAAAAGCTACTTTAAAACTAATTTCTAAGATTGAAAAGATAAAACCAGACATTATACATTTGCATAATATTCATGGATATTATTTGAATTGTAAGGTTCTATTTGAGTATTTATCTTGTGTAGATATTCCTGTTGTCTGGACTTTACATGACTGTTGGAGTTTTACTGGTCAATGTGTACATTTTCAAAA
>ENA-OOZQ01001030-OOZQ01001030.1-human-gut-metagenome-genome-assembly--contig:-NODE-1030-length-18546-cov-3.400735_pt1 | contig 18546 bp, 17 predicted proteins | sample MGYA00241188_ERZ501399 | MGnify/ENA primary metagenome ERZ501399 (study PRJEB25962, sample SAMEA2042658) | human gut metagenome | biome: human gut; feature: human-associated habitat; material: faeces... | reverse complement strand
AAATCGTCGTAGCCTACGTAGTTGGATTGGGAATAGAGTTTACCGCCGCCCAAATACGGCATCATGAGATACAAGAAGGATTCCTCGTTTCGGGCATGCTCATTCCCATGATCGTACCGGTAGATACACCCTTGTGGATGATCGCCGTTGCGACTGCCTTTGCCGTCATCTTCGCAAAAGAGGTATTCGGAGGCACGGGAATGAATATTTTCAACATAGCGTTGGTAACAAGGGCATTCCTCTTCTTCGCTTACCCATCAAAAATGTCCGGTGACGAAGTCTTTATCCGCACAAGCGATACATTCGGATTAGGAGCCGGTCAAATAGCAGAAGGATTTTCGGGGGCTACCCCTCTCGGACAAGCCGCTACCCATTCAGGAGGGCCACTCCAACTAACCGATATATTGGGAAATCCCCTTTCCTTGAATGACATGTTCCTCGGATTTATACCCGGTTCCATAGGAGAGACTTCGACATTAGCCATACTCATCGGTGGAGCCATACTGCTAATTACCGGGATAGCCAGTTGGAGAGTCATGCTCTCTGTTTTTGCAGGAGGCATTTTCATGAGCTACATTTGTAACTGGTTCGCCAACCCCGACATTTATCCGGCAGCACAGCTTTCGCCGGCCTGTCAAATATGTTTGGGAGGATTTGCATTCGCCGCCGTATTCATGGCTACCGACCCCGTAACCGGGTCAAGGACTAATACAGGGAAATATATATTCGGATTTTTAGTCGGCGTATTAGCGATTTTAATCCGGGTATTCAATACCGGATACCCCGAAGGCGCCATGCTGGCAGTCCTGCTCATGAACGCTTTTGCTCCTCTCATAGATTACTTCGTAGTCGAAGCCAACATTCGCCACAGACTCAAACGAGCAAAAAACTTGACAAAATAAAAACAGCTATGAATAAACAAGGTAATACATACACAATTATTTATACCTCGGTCATGGTTATTGCCGTAGCTTTTATTTTGGCCTTTGCAGCGATAGGACTAAAACCTGCACAGGAACGAAACATCGCTATTGACAAGATGAGCCAAATACTCAACTCCGTAAACATCGCATCGACTCCCGAGAACGCTCAGGAGTTATACGGAAAATATATCGACGATTCTTTTATAATCAATTCGAAAGGCGAATTGGCAAAAGGGGAATCTTTCTCGATAAACATTGCAGATCAACTGAAACTGCCTGAAAACCGACAAACCTTGCCCGTATTCATCTACACCGACAATAACAAGTCTCCCAAATACATTATCCCTCTTTCCGGTAGCGGGCTATGGGGACCCATTTGGGGATACATATCGGTAGAAAACGATGGCAATACGGTTTATGGTGCTTATTTCGCTCATCAAGGCGAAACCCCGGGTCTCGGAGCCGAAATAGAAAAACCTCAGTTTCAAGAACAGTTTCAAGGGAAACACTTTTTCATAGACGGCAATTTTACCTCCATCGCTGTTGAAAAAGCAGGACAAAAGCCCCAAAACGGAGCCGACTATGTCGATGCTGTTTCAGGAGGGACAATCACAAGTAAAGGAGTACAAACCATGCTTCAAAAATGTGTAAAGCCTTATGCCAAATTTTTAGAATCGCTTAATTCAAAGAATATATAACCATGTTGTCAAAAAAGAACAAAGAGATTCTCTTAGGCCCCCTTTCCAAGAATAACCCGGTTATCGTACAAATATTAGGTATTTGCTCGGCATTAGCCGTCACGGCTAAACTCGAACCGGCTCTTGTTATGGCAGTATCGGTTACCGCCGTGGTCGCATTTGCCAATGTCATCATCTCGTTACTGCGAAACACGATACCCAATAGTATCCGCATCATCGTTCAATTAGTCGTCGTCGCCGCACTGGTAATTATCGTAGACCAAATTCTCAAAGCCTATATGTACCAAGTGAGCAAACAGCTCTCGGTGTTCGTGGGACTTATCATTACCAACTGCATCCTCATGGGTCGTCTCGAAGCCTTCGCTCTGAGCCATAAACCGTGGGAGTCGTTCTTAGACGGTATAGGAAATGGAATAGGATACGGAATCATATTAGTCATAGTCGCCTTTTTCAGAGAACTGTTAGGTTCGGGTACGCTATTCGGATATCCGGTCATACCCCAACAATTATACGACTGGGGCTATCAGAACAACGGTTTAATGATACTTCCGCCTATGGCCCTTATTACCGTAGCTTGTATCATTTGGGTACACCGTTCTCGAAATAAAGATTTGCAACAATAAGAAACAGAGATAAGATAACTATATATGGAAAATTTAAATCTGTTCGTCAAGTCTATTTTTATAGACAATATGATATTTGCCTACTTCCTCGGTATGTGTTCCTATTTGGCCGTATCGAAGAATGTAAAAACAGCCTTTGGACTGGGTATCGCCGTGACCTTTGTACTAGCGATTACTTTGCCGGTCAATTATCTGTTAGAGACCTATGTTTTGAAAGCAGGCGCTTTGAAATGGTTGGGAGCCGAATACGCTCAACTCGATTTGAGCTTCCTGAGCCTAATCATGTTTATCGCTATTATTGCCTCGATGGTACAATTGGTCGAAATGTTCGTAGAAAAATATTCACCCTCCCTATACGCCTCCTTAGGAATATTCCTGCCGCTGATTGCTGTAAACTGCGCCATATTGGGAGGCTCGCTATTCATGCAACAACGCAACTTCCCCTCTGTTACGAGCGCGACCGTTTACGGGATAGGTTCTGGAATAGGCTGGATGCTCGCCATCGTATGCTTAGCGGCCATTCGAGAAAAATTAAGTTATTCAAACATACCGGCTCCATTGCGAGGTATAGGTATCACATTTATCATTACAGGACTAATGGGTATCGCCTTCATGAGCTTTTTAGGAATTAAACTTTAAAACGATGTTATTAGAAATAAGTTCAATGACAAGTACTATCATATCGAGTATCGTTTTATTCTTGGGTGTATCGATACTTTTAGTCGTGATACTGCTCGTTGCAAAAAAATATCTCGTCCCGTCGGGGAAAGCGACAATCACCATCAATAACGACAAGCAAATCGAAGTCGAAACAGGGAGCAGTTTACTAAGTACGCTATCTAACGAAAAAATATTCCTGCCGTCGGCCTGCGGAGGCGGAGGCTCATGTGCCCAATGCCGTTGTCAGGTATTGGAAGGCGGGGGAGAAATTTTACCGACAGAACAAGTACACTTCTCCCGGAAACAACAACAGAACCATTGGCGGCTGGGCTGTCAGGTGAAAGTGAAAAACGACATGAAAATAATCGTTCCCGAATCGGTATTAGGTGTAAAAGAATGGGAATGTGAAGTGATTTCAAATAAAAACGTAGCGACTTTCATCAAGGAATTTATCGTTGCCCTGCCACCCGGAGAACACATGAATTTTATTCCGGGCTCTTATGCTCAAATCAAAATTCCCGCCTACACGATGGACTACGACAAAGATATCGATAAAAGCCTCATCGGAGATGAATACTTGCCTTCATGGGAAAAATTCGGGTTATTCGGATTGAAATGTAAAAACACGGAACCTACGATTCGCGCCTATTCTATGGCGAACTATCCGGCAGAAGGAGATCGAATCATGTTGACGGTGCGTATCGCCACGCCACCGTTCAAACCGAAACCGCAGGTGGGCTTCCAAGATGTGATGCCGGGTATCGCCTCGTCATATATCTTTACGCTGAAACCGGGAGACAAAGTTATCATGAGCGGCCCTTACGGCGATTTCCACCCCATATTCGACTCCAAAAACGAAATGATGTGGATAGGCGGAGGTGCAGGTATGGCTCCATTGCGGTCACAAATCATGCACATGACCAAGACGCTTCATACGACCGACCGGAAGATGTCTTATTTCTATGGAGCCCGAGCATTAAACGAAGTATTCTACCTACAAGATTTCTTGGATCTGGAAAAAGAGTTCCCCAACTTCTCTTTCCATTTGGCGCTCGACCGCCCTGATCCCGCAGCCGATGCGGCAGGAGTTAAATACACGCCGGGATTCGTTCATCAAGTTATATACAATACCTATCTGAAAGACCATGAGGCCCCGGAAGATATAGAATATTACATGTGTGGCCCCGGCCCGATGTCCAAAGCCGTAGAAAAAATGCTATGGGATTTGGGTGTACCGGAAGAAAATCTGATGTACGACAACTTCGGAGGGTAATAAATCACCCGACAGATATTAAAAAGCAGGCAGGAAAATCGATTGATTTTCCTGCCTGCTTTTTATCGTATAATCACCAGATAGACACATAAACGACTGACTCCCACCTTCTGCGCGGCTGGCATGAAAAACGAAGTCGGTAACAAAAAGGGAATTTACCCCCTACACCCCGATCAATCAAAATGTCATGGAAGCATACACCCCGAAAGAATTCCCATCGGTAAGAGGCGATATAACCAACCTATGGTTTTGAGCGAACGGACGAGTATAAATATATGCACAACCGGCTCCTATAACAGCTCCCGCCGCCACATCCCACCAATCGTGCTTCCGTCCATACACACGACTCCAACCCACATACGAAGCTAACACATAGGCGGGAGCACCCCATTTCCAACCATATCTGCGTTGAACAAAAGCAGCATTGGCAAACAGAAGAGAAGTATGGGCCGAAGGGAAAGAATATCGATTGCTATGATCGGGACGATCCTTCTTTACCGTAAATTTCAGCAAATAAGAAACACGTCCCACCCGTAAAAAGCCCCTGCTTGGCCCCGGTCCAGTCCTTCATAGCCAAAACAGTGGCAACCGTAGCCACGGGCATAGCAGCCAACAATACATCGCCCGACACCTTAACAGCTTTTCGTTCCCGACTCAAACCCTCTGCCCCGGCAGGAAACACAAATAAAAGGAGCGAACATATATACACGACAATTCGACGAAACATACTCAATGAAAGAGAGATAATACCTTAGGAACAAAAATCAACAAACCTACAATCACCGACATGACAGCCAATATCAACACGGCCCCCGCCGCCAAGTCCTTCGTATGCTTGATAGCTTCGTCGTACTCGGGCGACACTTTATCGCATAATGCCTCGATAGCCGAATTGACACCCTCGGCTGCCAGCACGGCTCCGATACATAGAATTACAGCGATCCACTCGAAAGTTGAAAGCCCCAATAGCCCCCCGGCTACAATCACACACACGGTCACCGCACAGTGTATCCATGCATTATGTTCCCTGCTGACAAGCCGAACTACGCCCCGCCCCGCATACTTGAAACTATAAATCCTATCCTTGATACTGAATCTTTTATTTTCCATCGAATCACACCATTACATGTACAGACTATTGTCATACCTGAATACAAAGGTAAAACAAGTCTTTTATGTTTTAAACAGCAATAAATGAAAATGAATTAACTCAATGTGGGAAATTTGCAATAGGTTTAATATCCATTTTACAATCTAAGTCCTCTATTACCTTTACGCTCAACAAAGATAATTATTTATAGAAAAAATAGGAAGCAAGAACAATCAAATACCAAACGGAGACAATCTGAACTGAGTACTTGATGAGGGGATAATAAAAAACTTTTCTGTAAGAAAATGCGGTCATTACAACGAAAACTGACCATAAATAAAAAAGGAGCAAAGGAAGATAATTCTTTGTCAATCGGATAAATATGACTAAATTTGCAATGCGTATCCCAAAAGAGATACTATATCTTTACATATTTTAGCTCAATCGCTATCTGAATCACCACCTCGGAAATGTAACGAGCTATAATAATCAAATTGAGAATTGTGCCATATGGCGCAGACTTTCTCATATTTGATTATGGCTTGTGGTGAGCCAAGATAGCGTATGGCGAAAGTCTGCGCTTTTGTCTTATATGCGAGTGTGCAGACCAAGTCAAAACGACATACGGCAATATTGCACAACAACCAATAAAACCACAAGCACATGGAAAAAATCAAATGGTGGAAAAGTACAATATCAAGTGTATTGATAGTAGCACTGATATCATGTTTTCCGTTAGAATCGGTGGCACAATCGGCTGCCAACCGAAGTAAATTATTAGAAAATGGGACACAGTTAGTGCTCCGCATAAATGAGACATTTAAGGCGAACAACACAGCTGATACTGGCACCATATCTTCAATCGTAGAAACAGACGTTTACTCAGCCGATGGGGCGCAAGTGCTAATAAAAGCCGGAACTCCTGCCTTCATAGAGTTTACAGCAGATCCGAACGGTTCATGGGGTAAAGCTGGGAAAATCTGCTTAACCCATGCAACTACTAAAACTATTGATAACAAAAGAGTGTCTCTTCGCCTCAGTAGTTGTAAAAATGGGAGCAGTAAACTTGGTGGCGTAATCATTCTTTCTGTCTTATTTTTTCCTATTGGACTTATTAGCGGATGCATGAAAGGCAGCATGCCTAAAATTCAACAAGGAACAACACTTAATGCATCTACGATGCAAGATGTGATGGTAGAATAAATATGTAGCACATGAGCCGATAAAGGGGCTATGTCGCAGTCATTAATACGACATAGCCCCTTATACATAATGCTAAAAAATACACCCATATCGGGACTCAGCAAAAATTTAGGTTCAGTAGATAATTCATGGGGGATAAATTTGAATGTTAATGAATGAGAGGGTTTGGAAAGATTTCATAAGTTTTTTTTTGCGGTAAAGGTTATCCTATTCGCTATGAGTATACTTTCCCTCTATTTTCTTACATCTTCATCACCAAATAAAGGCGATGCATTTGGCCGTGAAGTTTTCGTTTGTATCAACCCCCTCGCCCTACTGGCACTCCCCCTATATTTTGCTACGCAAAACACAGGGGGAGAAGGTGAGATGTATATCCCTTTCTCCCTTCCCGTGTCCCGTAGCCTTACGGAAAACTGTGTTAGCCATATAGGGAAATATACACGAACAATCCCCGTTAATTATCGACTGAGCCAAAATTTAGTGGAAATTGTCTTTTAACTCTTGCTTTCGCAGGTAAGGAGGAAAAAGAATATTCGCAGTGACATTTTAATCCTCCTCCCTTCCCGTGTCCCATAGCATTACGGGGTGTTTCAATTCTCACTATCGGAGATATTTTAAAACTCCTCCTCTGTGTTTTGCACAGCAAAATATAGGGGAGGTGTCCGCAAGGACGGAGGGGTTAACCCTTACAATCAAAAATCCTATCCTATCTTTTCAACCCCTCTCCTCAAAAACTACCGTTTCGTCGGTATCTCACTTATTACTAACGCAACACAAGGGAGAAACAGAAATATAATCCATCGCATTCGTTAAAATTCAAATTTATCCCCCACGAATTTTCTACTGAACCGTACCCCACACGTTACAGGGTCATCTCTCCCTCATATAAAAAACTGTGCCCCGATTTGACAACCGGGGCACAAACATATAATTGAAAAAAATCAATTACTTCTTACGATTACCATAACGGCTCATGAACTTATCTACACGACCGGCCGTATCCACCAATTTCTGTTTACCGGTGAAGAACGGGTGTGAAGAACTGGTAATTTCAAGTTTTACCAAAGGATAAGTAACACCATCAATTTCGATAGTCTCTTTGGCTGCTACGGTTGAACGAGTGATAAAGATTTCTTCGTTCGACATGTCTTTGAAAACTACGGGACGGTAGTTATCAGGATGGATTCCTTTTTTCATTGTTATATCGTCTTTTTAATTATTATCAAATGTTCACGTTGGTAGCGTGATTTTTCGTAATGGCTTGCAAATGTAGGGATAACTTTTCATTTAGAAAAATATTTATTCCACTTTTTCATAAAAAAGCCGGTCGGCGACAAAGATGCGCCGACCGGACTATGTTTTAATTCTGCAATCTGCCGATTATTCGAACTCGATCAACGGTTCGTTAGTACCCACTACATCGTTTTCTTTTACCAGAATACGTTTCACGGTTCCTTCAAGGGTGGAGAGTATATCGTTCTCCATCTTCATGGCCTCGTACACCAGCACGACATCGTCTTTTTTCACTTTGTCTCCAACCTTCACTTTTATCTCGACAACCTTCCCTCCCATAGGAGCATCGATAGTCGGGCCCGTTATAGGTTCTACGGGAGCTGCTTCCTCTGCGGCCTCTTTCACTTCCTCGACAGCCGGTTTCTTAGCCTCATACTCAGCTGCACGCACACCCTTCAAATAAGTGGTGGCAACGTTGGGGAAAAGTTCTAGCAACAAATACTCCTGTTCGTTTTCGGCCAATTTCACATTGCCATACTCCGGCAACACAGGATTTTCGGGAGCCTTGTAAGAGTTCGTATCATACGGAGTCTCAATCGGACTACCGGTAATCTTTTCACGGAATTTAGGATCGACAGGGACCGGAGTCTTGCCATATTCTCCCTTCACCAATGCCTTGAACTGGTTGGAAACCGTCGTATATTCCGGATTCCCTTTCAATTTATCCAAAGCACAGCTTACGGCTTGGCTTCCTACAATCTGGCTGGTAGGCGTAACCAAAGGAACCAATCCTGCATCAGAACGAACCTTCGGAATCAATCGCATGGCATCATCGAGCACATGCTCGGCTTTAAGCTGCTTCAACTGAGCCACCATATTGGAATACATACCGCCGGGAACCTCCGCAGCCTTCACCAACTCATTCGGTTTCGGGAATCCGAAATAATCTTCGATGGCATGACAAGCATCCAGCAAAGCGGCTTCGTTATTCTGACGCGCGGCTTCGATAGCCGTATCGAACAACTTGTCGATATGATCGGGCAACTTATCGATCAACGGATCGAACGCAATGGGGAACGAGTCTTTCTTCAAGTCGTATGCAGCCAGCTCGCGACGAATACCGAGCAACTCGGCACGTATTTTACTTACAGCTGCCATATTGACTTCCATCTCTACGCCCAATTTATTACAGAAAATATAGAGCAATTCTATGGCCGGAGCCGCCGAACCTCCGCCAAAATACCAAATATTAGTATCCAAAATATCCACACCGTGTATAACAGCCATCAACGACGATGCGAGGCCATACCCCGGTGTACAATGGGTATGAAAATCGACCGGCACTTTCAAAGCCTGTTTCAATTTAGGCATCAAAGAAGCGATTCGAGAAGGATTCACCAATCCGGCCATATCTTTGAGAGTAACCATCTTTGCACCCAACTTTTCAAAACCGAGTGCTTTTTCCACAAAATATTCATCGGTAAAGATAGGTTTCGGCAATTTTTTACCGAACAACGCCTTTACTCGATCCATAAACGTTATGGTATAATGCGGATCTACCGTGTAACATACGGCTCCATCGGAAATCGCCCCGACAGCATTTATCTTTTCCACAGAAGATTTTACATTGTTCAAATCGTTGAGTGCATCGAATATACGCATGATACCCAACCCGTTTGCCACGGCCTCGCGATAAAATCCGTCAAGAACCGTATCGGGATAAGGCGCATACCCGAACAAATTACGGCCACGAGAAAGTGCCGTTAAATAAGATGCCCCCCCAATAGCTTCACTGATTGTTTTAAGACGAGTCCACGGACTCTCGTTCAAATAACGCATCACCGAATCGGGCACAGCACCACCCCAAACTTCCATCGCAAAGAAACCGGCATCCTTGTAATAAGGTAAAACGCGGTTTATCTGTTCTTGGGTAAGACGAGTCGCAAACAAAGACTGTTGCCCGTCACGAAGAGTAAGATCTCGGATTTTCAATTTTCTTGACATAGCCATTTGATTTTATAGGTGTTACATCTATTCACATTACATGAATTTAAGAATACAAAAATAATATTCTTTAACTTATTATCAAAGGAAAAAGCGTACTTTTGTATCACAAATAAAATCTTTACGCCATTCAGATATGTTTAATTTCTTAAAAAAGAAAAACAATACTCCCAAACTACCCTATACGACAGAGGTTCACTGCCATGTATTACCGGGTATCGACGACGGGTCTCCCGATGTAGAACACTCCCTCGCCCTCATTCATCAAATGAAAGAATGGGGACTTGAACGAATCATAGCTACGCCTCATGTGACCGAGGCTTCATTCGAAAACACTCCACAAACCATCGGGTCGGCATACTCCCGGCTTTGCCAAGAGACCAATTTGGACGAACTGGGAATTAAACTCTGCTACTCCGCAGAATACCGAATGGACGATAACTTTTTGGGCATACTGCAAAGAGAAGAAATCATACCCATGCCCGGCAACCATATCCTTATCGAAAACTCTTTTCTACAACCGTTCTGGAACATCAAAAGTCTCGTCTTCGATTTGCAGATTAAAGGACTTTCCCCCATTCTAGCCCACCCCGAACGATATGCTTATTATTACGATGACAAAAAAATCTACAAAGAACTGCATGAACAAGGGTGTGAATTTCAAGTCAATCTGCTTTCCCTCGCAGGGTATTACAACAAAAGAGCGAAAGAGGTGGCCGAATGGCTGATTTCCAAACAGATGGTAGACTATCTGGGAAGCGATTTGCACAACAGTTCCCATGTCCTGCACATCAACAAATATTTATCCGGGAAAGAATATCCCAAGCACATGAGAAATATCCACATAAAAAACAACCACTTGTAAAATAAAATTATTTCAATTTCAACGGCATGTTCGGTGTAATGATAGTCATGTTATCCGGTGTTCTGATCGGATATATATTACGGAATATTCGAGCCATACCCGCCCTCGTTTCCAAAATCAACATTTACATTATTTTCTTGTTACTTTTCGTGATGGGTCTATCGGTAGGTAGCAACCCGCAAGTTATACAAGGGCTGGGAACCCTCGGCCTCTTAGGTATCGCAATCTCCGTTGTATCCATCGCAGGAAGCGTATTTTTATCGTGGATCGTTTACCGTCACCTATTCAAAAAAGAAGATGACCAACGATCATGAAAAATAGTCTCATCATTCTGTTATGTTTTGCGGCGGGAGTACCCTGTTCCTACTGGGGCATAATTCCCGAGTGCGACGACTCCCTCAGCCTCTATATCCTGTACGTCATGATGTTCTTGGTGGGAATAGGACTCGGCAGTGATTTAACCGCACTATCCGCTCCCATCAAAAAATATAAATTCCAGATTTTGTTGATACCGTTATCCACGATCGTCGGGACAATCGCCGCTTGTTGTCTGTTCTCGCTATTCTGTCCCGTTCCGTTACGGGAAACCGTTGCCATCGGTTGCGGATTCGGATATTACAGTCTATCGGCAATTTTACTGAACGAGCTTGCAGGAGCCGACATCGGTACTACCGCTCTTATTTGTAATCTGAGCAGAGAGCTTTTGACACTTCTTACAATTCCGCTACTTGCCCGTTATTGCGGGAAATTAGCCCCGATTACAGCCGCAGGAGCAACCTCCATCGACACGACTCTACCTCTCATCAGCGCCACCCTCGGAGAAAAATACGTCATCTTCGCCATCTTCCACGGCATCATCGTCGATATTTCGGTTCCCGTCCTCATCTGGCTATTATACCTGTGATTGCCCCCGACATACAGAACCTCACAGGTATCTGTCAAAACGACCCAAACGATGCAAAAATCAATCGAATATCCCCTCTATGCTCTCCACGGGAGCTGTAACGGATTCTTCGATATATGAACTTCCGCCACAAGGATCGGAATACTCCTCAGGAATCTCGAAGTCGCTATCTTGTGAGTAACCCAGACTTTGATCCCCATAAACTTTCTGCATATAAAGACCATAAATAGGCAATGCCATACTGGCTCCCTGCCCATCGGCCATACCATCGAAGTGAATCGAGCGATCCTCGCCTCCTACCCATACACCGGAAACTAAATCGGGAGTAAATCCCATAAACCAACCGTCCGAATTATTATTGGTCGTCCCTGTTTTACCTCCCATAGGAGCAGTAATACCATAACGGAAACGAACACGACCGCCCGTTCCGTGATCTATCACATCTTTCAACATCGGCAAAATGCGATAATAAGCCTGTTCACTGAAAACCTCGGTCATCGAAGGCGTGAACTCGGCTATTACATTCCCTAAATTATCCTCTATACGAGTCACATACAAAGGGTCTACACGCACGCCTTTGTTCGAAAAGGCTGTATAAGCCGTCACCATTTCCTCGACCGAGACCTCGACCGGACCTAAACAAAGAGAGATGACTTCATCTATCTTATTTTTAATCCCGAACGAATGCATCAACCTCGCCAATGACGAGGGCGACAACTTATCCATCAATCGGGCAGAAATCCAGTTATTCGAATTTGCCAACCCCCAACGCAAAGAAACCATCTCGCCCACACGCGCTTTCGAAGAATTCCGAGGAGACCAGGGCTTCCCGTCTTCTGTAATCAATGTAGGCTGTTCATTTAAAAACATATCGCAAGGAGTGAATCCCTCCTCCATCGCTAACGTATATAAGAACGGTTTCACGGTCGATCCTATCTGGCGCCGTCCCACCGAAGCCATATCATATTGAAAATGCGTAAAATCAGGACCGCCCACATAAGCCTTCACATGACCTGTATTCGGATCCATAGACATAAATCCCACTCGCAAGAAAGACTTCTGATAACGGATAGAATCCAATGGAGACATAATCGTGTCGATCGAACCTTGATACGAAAAGACCTGCATCTCGACAGGAGTAATAAATGCCTTTCGAATCTGCTCGTCGCTCGCACCCGACGCTTTCATCGCCCGATAACGATCCGACTGCTTCATCGCCCTATCCAAGATTGACTCCCGCTCTTCCCGAGTTATGCTTCGGGAGAACGGTGCATAACTCCGTCCTTTTTTCTCGGCGAAGAAGCGAGATTGTAAATACCCGCCCAAATGTTTTTCCACAGCCTCCTCGGCATACCGTTGCATCTGCGCATCAAGCGTCGTATAGATTTTCAACCCATCGGTATAAATATTATACTTGGTTCCGTCAGCCTTCACATTTTTCTCGCACCAACCATACAACGGATTATTCGCCCAAGCAATGGAATCGTCTATAAATTTTTGAGCTTCCCACCCCCGATATTCCGATTTCACAGGCTTTTTTGCCGTCATCATCAATCTCAATTGCTCTCTGAAATAAGGAGCCAACCCCTCTTTATGATCCACCCGGGTATATTTCAGCTCCAAAGGCAAAGCTTGTAAAGAGTCAAGTTCCGCCTTTGTAATATACTCGGCCTTATACATTTGGTTCAAAACCGTGTTACGACGCCCCCTCGTGCGTTCGTTAAACCTGCGGGGATTATAATACGAGGGATTCTTGCACATACCCACCAACGTCGCAGCCTCCTCTATTTTCAACTTATCGGGAGCCGTATGAAAATAAATGTATGCCGCCGATTGTATCCCGACTGCATTATTCAGGAAATCGAAATGATTCAGATACATATTCACGATTTCCTCTTTGGTATAAAAACGTTCGAGCTGTACAGCTATAACCCATTCCTGCGGCTTCTGGAACAACCGTTCCACCACATTATCGGCATTAGGAGAATAAAGGAGTTTGGCCAACTGTTGGGTAATCGTACTTCCTCCCCCCGCACTCTTTTGAAATAATAGCCCTCGTTTGATAAAAGCCCGGAACAAAGCCTTCACATCTATGCCGGAATGGTCCTTGAAACGAATGTCCTCCGTAGCGATAAGAGCATTGACCAAATAAGGAGAAATTTCATCATAATGTACATACACCCGGTTACTCTTGCTTTGATAAAACCGGCCTATTACTTCCATATCGGAAGAATAAATCTCCGAGGCGAATTTATCTTTCGGATTTTCCATATCCTCTATCGGCGGCATATATCCTATCCACCCCCATGCAATCATCGCAAAGGCCGCAACGACAAGAACAACGATTCCCCCAAAGGCATACCACATATACCGCACAATACGCGATGTATCCCCGATAGATTTTTTCAACTTACCCACTTTCATCTCTCCATCTATGCATTTATTAACAAAGTCTTAAAAGCCATTCGCTCTATCCGCAGCCAATTGTTAAAGCAAAGGTAACAAATATATTTTATCCGAATACATTTTGTAGATTTATAAAGAATATTTTTTATGTCTGAACACTTGGCTTTCGGTCTTTTTTTACTATCTTTGCTTAGTGAAATGAGTGGGCAAGAACAAACATATAATCCATTACGGCACAGGCATTTTTATAATAGCCAAGAAATATATTCTCTTGAAGAGAAACAAAATAAAAGGCCAATATGACTTTTATAGTCGTGTTGGCTTTTTTGTTAACGAGCATTGTAATATAAAAACAAATCATACCGACGATGAAACGTGAGAGTTTAGTATCTATTACCGATTTTTCAAAAGAAGAAATTCTGGATCTTCTCGAAAAAGCGCGTCGATTCGAAGAAAATCCCAATCGAAAAATTCTGGAAGGTAAAGTCGTGGCGACTCTGTTCTTCGAGCCTTCTACCCGCACTCGACTCAGCTTTGAAACCGCAGTCAACCGATTAGGCGGAAAAGTCATTGGATTTTCAGACGCCAGCACGACCAGCTCCTCAAAAGGAGAAACACTGAAAGACACCATCATGATGGTAAGCAACTATGTCGACTTAATCATCATGCGCCACCATCTCGAAGGTGCGGCCCGTTATGCCTCTGAAATTTCTTCCGTTCCCGTTATCAATGCAGGAGACGGTGCAAATCAGCACCCCTCGCAAACCATGCTCGATTTATATTCCATCTACAAGACACAAGGCTCCCTATCGAACCTGAACATCACTATGGTGGGAGACTTAAAATACGGACGCACCGTACACTCCCTGCTGATGGCTATGTCTCATTTCAATCCCACATTCCATTTCGTCGCACCCGATGAACTGAAAATGCCTATCGAGTATAAACTCTTCTGTGAACAAAATCATATTCCCTACTTCGAACACTCCGAATTTTCCGAAGAGGTAATCGATCAAGCGGATATTCTATACATGACCCGGGTTCAACGCGAACGATTCACCGACCTCATGGAATACGAAAAGGTTAAAAACGTATATACGCTGCACAACAATATGCTCGGGCACAGCAAAGACAATCTGAGAATCCTACACCCGCTCCCCCGGGTTAATGAAATTTCTTACGATGTCGACAGCAATCCCAAAGCCTATTATTTCCAACAAGCCAAAAACGGACTATTCGCTCGGCAAGCCATTATCTGTAAAGTTTTAGGAATTGAAGTTTAACCCCTTTTATTTTCGGTAATCATGAACGACGAAAAAAAAGAACTAAAAGTAGCGGCTCTCGAAAACGGAACCGTTATCGACCATATACCTTCGAGCCAGTTATTCAAGGTAGTATCTATCTTAGGACTTGAAAACTGCACGAACAGCATTACCATCGGCAACAACTTAGCCAGTAAAAAAATAGGGAAAAAAGGGATCATCAAAGTCGCCGACCGTTTCTTCAAAGAAGAAGACTTGAACAAGATCGCATTGGTAGCCCCGGCTGCACAAATCAATATTATCCGCGATTACCAAGTCATCGAAAAACGGAAAGTATCTCTACCGGACATCGTGCATGGTATTATCCGCTGCGGGAATCCCAAATGCATCACGAACAACGAACCGATGGAAACCATATTTCATGTGACCGACAAAATCGATGTCCAAGTAAGATGCCATTATTGCGAACGGTCGGTAACCAAAGAAGAAATAGAAATCTGTTAATTCTTCCGATATATGAAACAAAGTTGGAAACCCGGGACTACCATCTACCCGTTGCCGGCCGTTCTGGTCAGTTGCGGCAATACGCCCGAAGAGTATAACCTCATTACGGTAAGTTGGGTCGGCACGCTCTGCACCAATCCCCCCATGTGCTACATATCCGTTCGACCGGAAAGACATTCCTACGAGATTCTAAGAAAAAACATGGAGTTCGTAATCAATCTCACGACCGTTCAAATGGCAAAAGCAACCGATTGGTGCGGCGTTTCCTCCGGAAAGAATTATAACAAATTCGAAAAAACAGGACTCACTCCGAAAACCGCTCAAATCGTAAAAGCCCCCTACGTCGAGGAATCTCCCCTCTGTATAGAATGTAAGGTAAGAGAAATCATCAGCCTCGGATCCCACGACATGTTCATATCCGACGTAGTAAACATATTGGCCGATGATAAATATATAAATCCCGAGACAGGCGCGTTCGATATGCAAAAGGCCGATCTATTGGTCTATTCCCACGGACATTACTATGAAACAGGAAAAGAAATAGGGAAATTCGGTTGGTCTGTCCAAAAGAAAAAATAAATAGACAGGTATGAAGAGAATCACTACGGTTATCTGCATGGCACTCTTATGGATTCTTACAGTCCAAGCTCAAATACAAGAATTGAACGTAAGCAAACGATTCAATTGGGGAATCCGCTTGGGAGTCAATGCGCCGTTAGTCGACATAAGACATTTAACCTTGAACGGGAACAAAGTCAACGAATCCGATTCCGAATCGAGGCTGGGATTATCCGGCTCTTTTATAGGAAGATACAATTTCAAGAGGAATTACATACAACTCGAAGTGGGCATGCATCAGTTCCATACCCGGCTATATAATCCCGACTACGAATTACGTAAAATCAATACTTCGGCTTATACCCTCGATGTTCCCATACTATATGGCTATAACATCACCAAACATGGCCCATACCTCATGAATCTTTTTGCTGGTCCCCGGGTTTCCTACATCTTTAACGAAACAAGCGGAATAAGCACTACGGGAGGTTCATTCCGCAACCTAATCTACGATGAATCCCCTAACAGCTTTTCATTCTATTTGATCGGCGGATTAAGCACCACCATAGGGCATCTATACATCGACTTTCGGTATGCCTATTGTGTGGGAAATTCCAAAGATTTATCTTTCAAAGTCAACCCCGATGAGCTCCAAACCAGTCAGGTAAAACTGTCCAGAGCCGTCAACGAATTGAGCATTTCAATAGGATATTTATGGTAAAAACTTTTAATACACAACACAATATGAAAAGAGACGACATTATTTTCGACATCATTGAAAAAGAGAATCAACGACAACGAAAAGGTATTGAATTGATTGCCTCGGAAAACTTTGTCAGCGATCAGGTCATGCAGGCAATGGGTTCTTGCCTGACCAACAAATACGCCGAAGGGTATCCCGGGAAACGCTACTACGGAGGTTGCGAAGTGGTAGACCAAAGCGAACAAGTCGCTATCGACCGTATCAAGAAACTGTTCAATGCCGAATGGGCGAATGTTCAACCGCATTCGGGAGCACAAGCAAACATGGCCGTATTCATGGCCGTATTGAACCCCGGTGACAAATTCTTGGGGCTGAACCTTTCACATGGAGGCCACCTTTCGCACGGAAGCCCCGTAAATTTCTCCGGACTGATGTTCCACCCGTTGGAGTACAGTGTGAAAGAAGATACCGGATACGTCGATTATGACATGATGGAAGAGGTAGCCTTGCGCGAACGTCCGAAACTGATTATCGGCGGAGCCTCGGCTTACTCTCGCGAATGGGACTATGCCCGCATGCGCAAAATAGCCGATGAAATAGGTGCCATTTTTATGGTTGATATGGCTCACCCCGCCGGGCTCATAGCCGCCGGATTGTTGGACAATCCTTTGAAATACGCTCACATCGTCACCTCGACCACACATAAAACCCTGCGCGGCCCCCGTGGAGGTATTATCCTCATGGGTAAAGATTTTGAAAACCCCTGGGGTAAAAAAACACCTAAGGGAGAAATCAAGAAAATGTCAGCATTACTCGATTCGGCAGTCTTTCCGGGAGTACAAGGTGGTCCGCTTGAACACGTTATCGCAGCCAAAGCTGTATCGTTCGGCGAAGCCCTGCAACCCGAATACATCGAATACCAGACTCAGGTGAAGAAAAATGCCGCTGCTATGGCAAAAGCATTCATGGATAAAGGATACAAAATCATATCCAACGGTACTGACAACCACTGCATGCTCATCGACTTGCGTACCAAATTCCCCGAATTGACAGGAAAAGTCGCCGAGAAAGCATTGGTTCAAGCCGACATCACAGTGAATAAAAACATGGTTCCGTTCGATAGCCGCTCTCCGTTCCAAACATCGGGTATCCGTGTGGGAACTCCGGCGATAACGACTCGTGGAGCAAAAGAAGAAATGATGTGCGAAATCGTGGAACTTATCGACACGGTTTTGGCCAATCCAGAAAGTGAAACTGTCATCAAAGCCGTTCGGGAAAAAGTCAACGGCATGATGAAAGAATACCCCATCTTTGCTTATTAACACCGTTTATTCATTTCAAGAACACTCCGAATGGAGTGTTCTTACTTCATTTTAAATAACATGAAACTTCTATCGAAACTTTCTTTACCATTTATATTCTTTACAGCAATACTGACTCTTGAATGCGCAGCGCAAGATTGGCCCAATCTGAATCGTTATCGCGAAGCCAACAAAGCTATTATGGAAATGAGGAAAAACGACTCGGAAGATGCCCGTAAAAATTGGGTTGTCTTCATGGGTAACTCAATTACACAAAATTGGGCTTCTCTGGATCCGCAATTCTTTTCCGAAAAACAGCAGATAGCACCGCACTCC
>ENA-OOZQ01001005-OOZQ01001005.1-human-gut-metagenome-genome-assembly--contig:-NODE-1005-length-18951-cov-2.022174_pt1 | contig 18951 bp, 14 predicted proteins | sample MGYA00241188_ERZ501399 | MGnify/ENA primary metagenome ERZ501399 (study PRJEB25962, sample SAMEA2042658) | human gut metagenome | biome: human gut; feature: human-associated habitat; material: faeces... | reverse complement strand
GAATGGCTGCAGATCATCGAATGTCTGAAAAAAGCAGGAATGTCAATCAAAGATATCAAAAAATACATTGTCCTTCTGCAACAGGGAGATTCCACAATTCAGGAACGTTTAGAGTTATTCCAGCACCAGCGCACCGTCTTGCTGGAGCAGATGGCTTCCCTGCAGCAGACACTTAATACCCTGGATTATAAATGCTGGTATTACGAAACCGCATTAAAAGCCGGCACCACCGATATACTGCAAAACATGCCTATAGAAGATATTCCGGAACAGTTTCAGGAGGTGCGGCAGAACCTGACGCATGTTCCCATGCCTACCAGCGCATAGCTTTTCAAAAATACGCAAAAATCCTTCGAAAGCGGTTTTCCGAAGGATTTCTTTATATATATATTTATTTATCTGCGGTTGACATCAAATTTCTTTGCCAGCGCTTTGGTAAGCAGGTTAATGCCAAGAACAATAATCAGCAGAACCACTGCAATACCGAATGCCACTCCGAATTCACCCTTAGTCGCACTCAGGTAAAGCTGAATGGTAAGAGTTCCGGCCGGCATTTTCGCCTTTGCAAACAGATCGGCAAAGCTCTTCGGGAGGAGGCCCGAGCTTCCCGCTGTAAACAACAGTGCTGCTGACTCACCGACAATTCGTCCGATGGCAAGAATAACACCGGTGATGATTCCCGGCATCGCTGACGGCAGTAAAATAGTCCTTATCATATGCCACTTTCCGGCTCCCAGACCGATGGCACCGCTGCGGTAACTGTCCGGAACTGTTTTTAATGCTTCCTGTGTATTACGTGTAATCAGTGGAAGCACCATCAGCGTCAGAGTAAAGGAACCTGTCAGGATGGAATATTTCAGATGAAGTGTCTGTCCGAAAAACATCATACCAAACAGACCAAAAATAATGGACGGAATACCTGCCAGCGTCTCGGTTGCGAACTCAATCATGCTGACCAGTTTTCCCGGTTTTGCGTACTCATTCAGATAAACCGCTGCACCAACACCGATGGGGGTAGCAATCAGCATGGTTACAATTATGATATAAAGCGTATTTACAATATTTCCCGCAATACCGGTTGTTCCTTTTAACACCGAAGTGACACTGGTAAGGAATTCCCAGTTGACGCTCCGGATACCTTTGACAAATACATACACAATGATTCCGAGAAGCAGCGCAACGGAAAGAATTGCACACACATAGATGGCAACATAAGTAAAGAAATCCGCCGGATGTCTGGTTTTCGTACGAATACTTGTATTACTTCCTGTCATTTTTCAACGGCTCCTTTCTTCTCGACCTGCGCAAGCACCAGATTGATGATCATAATAAAGATAAACAGTACCAGACCTACGGTAAAGAGTACTTCCCGGTGAAGCCCTTCCGCATAACTCATCTCGCTGACAATCTGTGTGGTCAGGAAACGTACCGAGTTGAATGGAAGCGGCAGATTTACCGAACCTCCGGCAACCATATTGATTGCCATGGCTTCTCCGAGCGCACGGCCGATACCAAGAACCACACCTGTCATAATACCGGATCTTGCTGCCGGAATCATAACTTTAAATATCGTCTGGATATGTGTTGCTCCGAGGGCAAGCGAAGCAGATTTTAAATGTCTGGGTACTGCTCGGATGGAGGAAACACTGATATTGATTACCGTAGGCAGAATCATGATTGCCAGTACAATAATCGCAGAAAGCAGATTGGAACCACCGGTAAACTGATGGGTTGTACTTCCTGCAAACACCCTCTTTTCCAGACGGTACATCAGTGGATTTAAAACCATAAGTCCAAGCAGTCCATATATTACAGACGGAATTGCTGCCAGCAGCTCTACCGCCGGCTGTACAATCGCTGCCAGCTTTTTATTGGAAACCTCTGTGATAAATACCGCTGTCAGAATTCCAATCGGTACACCGATCAGAATTGCCACTGCAGTACCTACAATAGAAGTCAGAATAATGTACAAAATACCATAAGATGGTGTTGCTGCTGTCGGCTGCCATACAGTTCCAAATAACAGGTCAATCACCCCGACCTTTGCCAGTGCCGGGGTGCCCTTTGCAAACATATAAACCGTTATGGAAAGAACTGCTACGATGGCAACGGCTGCGCATATAAGAAATATTACTTTTGCAATCGTTTCCACGATGTGCTTTGTTGCTTTGCCGCCTGTCATATCTTTATCCTCGTTTGCCTGTTTACGTGTTTCTTAATTTGCATTATTTGCTGTTTGGGATGATCAGTCCTACAGACTTGATAACATTCTGTCCGTCTGCAGAGTTGATAAAGTCGAAATATGCCTGTACCTGCTTGCTCTGCTCAGAAATCTCACCCTTGGTAGCCATTACGAACGGTCTCTGTAATACATAGTCGCCTGCAAGAATATTGTCTTCTGTCGGCTCTACAGAGTTGATCTTTAATCCATTTACGGTGTCATCCAGCACATCCAGGGATACATATCCAACTGCTCCCGGAGTTGCTGCAACCTTTGCTAAAACAGCACCTGTAGAATCAAGTTCCTGCGCATATTTGCAGGAATCCTTTACATCCATCAGTTCCTCAAACGCATCTCTTGTACCAGATCCCGCCTCACGGCCGATGACTACGATCTGCTCATCCGGTCCGCCGAGATCTTTCCAGTTTGTAATCTCTCCGGTATATACTTTTGCAAGATCTTCAGACTTAATATCTGTGACTGTGTTTGCTGTATCTGTAATAACTGCGATACCATCAATTGCCACAATGTTCTCTACGATACCCTGGCTTTTCTCATCGTCAGAAAGGGCACGGGAAGCATCTCCGATATCAACGCTGCCGGCTGTAAGAGACTCGATTCCTGCACTGGACCCTGTAAACTCTGCGGTTGCGGAAACGTTCGGATATTTCTCCATGAATGCTTCGTTCATGGCATTTGCAAGTTTCTCCATGGAAGTACTTCCTGCCAGTGTAACGGTTCCACTCAGATCCGCTCCATCTGTTGTATCTGCATTTGCAGTTGTATCAGATGCCGTTGTATCTGTATTTGCATCAGCACTTGCATCACTGCTGTCAGAACCACATCCCATCACACCTGCAGCGACCATTGTTGTTGCTGTCAGTAAAGCCATCATTTTTACAAGTTTGTTTTTCATGATTTTCTCCTCTTTCTTTCATGTTGTTCCTCATTACAGTTGTTATCTTATCGGGTCTGTGTAAAATGCATAACCAGACTAATGTAAATTCAATGTAAAAAATATGTTGTCCTGTAAAACGGCAAAACTTACGAATGTTTTAAGTTTATTTAAGGTTCCCGTCTTATCTTCTATGTATAAAGATGTTACCGTAGTCTACGCCATTGCAACCGCACACAAAGGGAAAATTTCTGCCAAAAGTGAAGATGGAAATTCCCTGACCTTTTCCATCCTTTTCAATTAAATATCTAAATATCCCATTTTTTCCACAAAAAAGAGAAGAAGATTCTTACATGGCATGCAGAATCTTCTTCTCTTTTTCATTGGATCTTTATAAGTTATTTCAAAAATCCGAAATTGCTGACTATAGCAGCTTCCTTTGCCTTTCCATTGCAGACGTTAACAAAACTGATGATACGGACAACCAGTAAAATGATAAAACATACGGCTGCTGCAATCGGAACTACAACGGTCCAGCAGAACACTACGGTAATCAGTCCCAGCAGAACTTCAGACACAAGGATCCTGATTCCCTCACGCACATGAAATCCGACATAAGGAGAATCCTTCGCCACAAGAAGTGCCACGATGGTTCCCAAAATTCCCAGAAGATATGGAAGCATTGCAAACAGTTTGTGATCTGCAATATCCTTTCCGTCAAATTCTGCGGAATGATCCTTTGGATCTACATAAGGCTGCCCGTACGGCATCCCATTGTTCATCTGTGGATTGCCATAATACGCTCCGTTGTTTCCCTGTGGATTTCCGTAGCCGTATGGCGTCCCCTGCGGATTTCCCTGCTGTGGTCCTCCCTGCGAATTCTGATTTTCCTGTGTTCCTGTATGTAAGCTGGCTCCACATCTGGTGCAGAACGCACTGTCATCCGGCATTTCACTACCGCACTTCGGACATATCATATAAAATTCCTCCTCTTCGTTTGAAATGAACTCTGCGAACATCTCCGCGCTTTTTATTTTATATAAGTTTATGTTGCAAGTCAATTTAGATTCTCTTAAGTTTTCCTTTTCTTTCTTCATAAATTGTTTTCAGAATACCTGTGTGCCTTTTAAAGTTCATTTAAAGTTCCCCCGCTATACTGATCCTATCAAAATAAAGGAGAACCATCATGAGTGATCAAATGATCTTTAAACGATACGAAATGAAATATCTGCTCAACCGTACACAGTACCTGCAGATAACAGAAGCCTTTGAGGGCCGGATGAAACCGGATATCCACGGAAAAAGCACCATTTTAAGTCTTTATTTTGACACACCGGACGATCTGCTCATCCGTCGTTCTTTGGAGAAACCACTCTACAAGGAAAAACTCCGGGTACGCAGCTACGGCATTGCAGACACAGATACCACCGTGTTTGTGGAGTTAAAGAAAAAATATCAGTCCGTTGTATACAAAAGACGGATCGCAATGTCCGAAGAAGAAGCCCGGCGCTATCTGCTTTCCCATGCTTCCGTTATGGACACACAGATCTCACGGGAAATTGACTACTGTCTCTCCCACTACCACAATCTGATACCCCGGATGCTGCTTTCCTATACCCCTGCCAAATCCTATAATTCTGTTGTAATCAGTTGTCCCAAGCTCACCAGCGGAGAAACGTACACGCTCCTTGCCGGTGATACCACCACAACTGTTACATTGGATTCCCTTGTAAAATCGGTAAAAAAATAAAGTGTGCGTTTACCGCACACTTTCGCGCCCTTGCGGAGACACAGCATCATCTTTGACTCCGCAGGTCGCGCATCTTTGCAGGCTGACCTGCTTTAATTGCCAAGTTCCAGCATGGTATCAATACAGCGTTTTGCTTTTATACGCACTTCTTCGTCCAGCTTGATTTCCTCTCCGCCGGTACCCTTTACACACTGGTACACATCTCCGAGTGTGGTCAGTTTCATATTGTGGCAGACACAGTCTCTTGATAATGGATAAAACTGCTTGTCCGGACATGCAAACTGCAGATGCTGCACAATACTGTTCTCGGTTCCGATAATGAATTCCTTTGCATCACTTTTCTTTGCATAGTCCATGATTCCGGTTGTACTTCCCCGATAATCCGCCAGTTCGGAAACCTCTGGCAGACATTCCGGATGTACCAGAAGAAGTGCGTCCGGATGTGCCTTTCGCGCTTTTTCCACATCCCGTTTCGACATGCGGACATGCGTTGGACATCCCCCCTGCAGCAGTTTGATATTTTTCTCCGGCACCTGATCAGCCACCCATTTTCCCAGATTGCAGTCCGGGATAAACAAAATATTTTTATTCTCTATATTCTTTACAATCTGAACTGCCGATGAGGAAGTTACACAGACATCACAAATCGTTTTTAACTCGGAAGTCGTATTAATATACGCTACCACGGTATAATCCGGATACATCTTTTTCACCCCGGAAATCAGTTCCACATCCATCTGTTCTGCCATCGGACATCCCGCATTGCTGTTGGATAACAATACCCTTTTCTGTGGGGACAGAATCTTGACCGTCTCTGCCATAAAACGGACTCCGCACATCAGCACAGTGCTCTGCGCTGCCTTGGCAGCCTGCACGCTCAGCCCATAGGAATCCCCTACATAATCAGCCACCTCCCAGATATCATGACTCTGATATGCATGTGCCAGAATACAGATATCCTTTTCTTTCTTCAGGCGGATGATCTCGTCCTGCAGTTCTCTTGTCGTTAACATAAAATACTCCTTTTCACGAAATACCCTTCTATACAGACATTTCTTGTTACATTCAACATATTACATAGAGTATACTCACATGCCCGTCAGGTGTCAAGACACAAAAGGGTTAAAACCATGGAAGCCTGTGAAACGGGATGATAAGGATTTCCTTCGACTTCATGTCATCCGTTGTAATGTAGGTATGTTTCCAATATCGTGCATCCAGGGAAATTTCCCGGTTATCCCCCAACATGAAATAAGAGCCCTCCGGAACGGTAAAGGTTTTATCTTCTTCTCCACAATCCGTTTCGACAGTGTCATCCAGATAAGCCGATTCATCCAGCGGTTCCCCATTGATGTATACTTTTCCTCCGACAAAAGAAACCGTCTCCCCCGGAAGTCCGATCACACGTTTGACCATGGTTTCATTTTCATCTTTCTGATAAAACATGACAATATCGCCGCGTTGTGGTTTTTCTTCCTCATATGCATGACGGTCTCCGATGAGCCAGTCATGAACCATCAGTGTCGGTTCCATACTCTCAGATGGCACCCGCCCGATCATCAAAAAACAACGGAATGTGATAATAATGGCAAGAAGAACTGCTATGTAAATCACCCACCCCACGATATCTTTTCGTTTTTGTTTTGTCTGTTCGTCCATAGATTCCTCCCTGTATGTTTTTCATTTGGAATTAATCATATCATACCAAAGGCAAAGATGTATAAATTTTTTTAAGATTGTAAGTAACGTGAAAAATTTATGCAATTACTGTAAATCTCTGTGGATATTTTCGGTTGTGAGAACCCCGGTGTTTATGTTAAGATGGGGGTGTTTGTTATAGAAAGGAGAAACAGATTTCGAAAAGTTAAAAACTTTAGCGCCATGTACCCTGTGATACAGCTTTCGCGGAAGCAATGTGCAAATGTGATACAGCTTTCGCTGTACCACAAGGGTTAACGAGGATTCAGGTGATCGAAGATTCGGCGGATGCCTGAACGCAGGAATGGGGCTGCGCATACGAATCACAAACAGGATGGTAACATCCGAACAAAGGATTCGTACCCCGATGGAGCCAATTGCATGAGAATTTGCTTACGCGAAGCAATTGGCATATGTGATAACACTTACGTGTTACCACATAATGCACAATGAAAAATATTCTGATGAACGAAAACAATATCGGGATCATAAAATTATATGAGAAAAAGGAGATTTCAATTATGTGTGGAATTATTGGATTTACAGGTAAATTAAAAGCCCAGGATGTCTTATTGACAGGACTTGCAAGCCTTGAGTACCGTGGATATGACAGTGCGGGAATTGCGTACTTTAAAGATACCGGAAAAATTTCACTTCGGAAAACTGTCGGAAAAGTAAAAGATCTTCGTGCCATCTGCGATGATGATAACAATTCTACGTGTGGAATCGGCCACACCCGCTGGGCAACCCATGGTGGCGTTACCAATGCCAATGCACACCCTCATAAGGTCGGACAGGTTGCATTAATCCACAATGGTATCATCGAGAACTATCATGATCTCGCCACCAAATACGCTCTGACGGATGAACTGATTTCCGAGACGGATACCGAAGTTGCCGCCGCATTGATCAATAAACTCTACGAAGGAGATCCAAAAGAAGCTCTGCGCAAAGCAGTAGCCGAAATTGAAGGTTCCTTTGCCTTCTGCGTTCTGTTCAAGGATCATCCGGGTGAAATTTATGCGGTAAGAAATGTCAGCCCTATGGTTGCAACATACTGTGATGACGGTGCTTTTATTGCATCCGATCTGACTGCTTTTATCGCATACAACAAGCGTTATTTCATCGTGCCGGAATATCATATTTTAACTATGACTGCGGACGGCATTACGTTAGAGGATTTAGACGGTCATTCCGTAGAACCGGAATATATGGAAGTAAACTGGGATGTTACCGCAGCCCAGAAAGATGGTTATCCGCATTTCATGATCAAAGAAATTCATGAACAGCCGGCTGCCATCACAAGAACCATTACCCCACGTATCAAAGATATGCTTCCGGATTTTTCGGAAGATGCCATTGCGGATTCCTTCTTTGAAAATGTAAGCGACATTACGATCGTTGCCTGTGGTACTGCAATGTACGCGGGAATGGTAGGAAAAACCATGATCCAGAACCGCCTGCATATTCCGGTTACCGTGGCAATCGCATCGGAGTTCCGCTATGAAGAACCGGTAATCAATGAAAAATCCATGGTGATCGTTGTATCCCAGTCCGGAGAAACCATTGATACTTTGGAAGCTCTTCGCCTTGCAAATAAATATACAAAGAAAACACTGTCTATTGTAAATGTAAAAGGCTCCAGCATTGCACGTGAAAGCAGCTATGTATTATATACACATGCCGGTCCGGAAATCGCTGTTGCAAGTACAAAAGCATACACCGTTCAGGTTGCTTCTTTTTACCTGCTTGCATGCAAACTTGCCATGAAACAGCAAAAGATTTCTGTCGAAGAAGCACGTACATTTATTGGAACACTGCAGGAAATTCCAAATTACATCGAGGAAGTTCTTGCACAGGCTCCTGATATTGAACAGCTGACCAAACGCATGATCAATGCCAACAACGCGTTCTTTATCGGTCGTGGACTCGATTATACCCTTTGTATGGAAGGTGCTTTGAAATTAAAGGAAATTTCTTATATTCATGCCGAAGCCTATGCTGCCGGTGAATTAAAACACGGAACCATTGCCCTGGTCAGTGAAGGGGTTCCTGTCATTGCCGCTGCTACCCAGAAACATGTATACAGCAAAGTTATTTCCAATATCCGGGAAGTAAAAGCCCGTGGTGCTTATGTCATTCTTTTGTCCAAAGACAAAGAAATCACAGATCCTTCTATCTGTGATGTACACATCAATCTTCCGGATGTATCCGACGAATTTACGATTTTTGAATCTGTTGTAATTTTCCAGCTGATTGCATATTACACATCCGTTGGAAAAGGCTTAAATCCGGATCAGCCACGTAACCTGGCAAAATCTGTAACGGTAGAATAAAAACATATTTCTTTTGTCGGAGATGCAAAAAAGATAATAAAAGCACCCATAAAGAGTCCTTCAAAGCCGTTTGGTGCAAACGGAGTCCAGTTCTCAGGACGTATATAAAACATTCCGGTAAGTACAAACAAAGCAATTACCCCGAGTTTTACTGCAACCATAATTCCAGCCATCTTAGCAGAATCTTTAGTACCTTTTACAAGTATTGCAGTAGTAATTGCAATCATAATTATAGCCGGAAGATTTATACAGAAAGGAATGCCTGCAAAATGCGGAATTGCAGTATGAGCATCCAAACCATGATTATTACATATATTTACTGCGGAACGAAAATCATTAACCAGCCATATCGGAGGGTTAACAAACCATGCCGGAAGAATACTCGAAAAACCTTTTATAAATTGCAAAAAGTGATTTGTCCATGCACAGGCAACTGCAATAAAACCGATTGCGTATTCCAGCATCAAAATCCAGCCTACAATCCACGCAGCAAATTCTCCCAGAGTGGCAAAAGTATATGTATAAGCTCCTCCGGCAACCGGTATCATTGTGGCAAATTCTGTATAGCAAAGCGCAGAAAATACACAGGCGATAGCAGCAATTACCATTGAAATAATTAGTGCCGGTCCGGCTCCCGGGCTTGACCCGTCAGCACTTCCAGCAGCTGCAATACCAACAACAGCAAATATTCCGGACCCTATAATGGCTCCTACGCCTAAAATAATTAAATCCCAAACACCTAATGTTTTTTCCAAACCGCCTTTTGCTGCACCGGCCAACGCATCATCTGGATTTTTGCGTGTTATCATTTTTCTCAGAACCTGAGAAATAGGGAAAGAAGAATTACTATTTGCCATCTATCACCTTTCTATTGACTTGTAGTTATATAAGAAACTCTTATTATCTGCACAGCAGAGGGAAGCCGAGTTTCTCACGCTGCTGAACATATAACTTAGCTACTGCTGACGCCATTGTTCTTACTCTGTTTATGAAATTGATACGTTCGTCCTTACTGATTACACCCCTTGCATCAAGAAGGTTAAAAGTATGCGAACATTTCAATACATAATCATATGCAGGCAGTACAAGCTCTGCATTTATACAATTATCGACTTCTTGCTGATATGCATCAAACAATTTAAACAATCTGTCTGCATCAGAGTATTCAAAGTTATATTTTGATTGTTCTATTTCGTTTTGGAGATAAATGTCACCATATTTTAAATTGTTATTCCACATAATATCAAAAACAGATTCTTTGTTTTGAATATACATGGCAATTCTTTCCAGACCATAAGTAATTTCCAGAGCAACAGGCTTAACTTCCAATCCTCCCACCTGCTGGAAATATGTAAACTGTGTAATCTCCATACCATCAAGCCATACTTCCCAGCCTACACCGGCTGCGCCTAAAGTCGGAGATTCCCAGTTATCTTCTACAAATCTTACATCATGTTTGGATAAATCTATTCCCATAGCTTCCAAACTCTTTAAATATAATTCCTGAGCATTGTCAGGTGATGGTTTCAAAATAACCTGATACTGAAAATAATGTCCTAATCTGTTAGGATTTTCGCCATATCTGGCATCAGTAGGACGTCTGCAAGGTTCAACCATTGCAGTAGACCATGGTTCAGGCCCGAGTGCTCTTAAAAAAGTTGCAGGGTTCATAGTTGAAGCACCTTTTTCGATATCATAAGGCTGCTGGATTATACATCCGTAATCTGACCAAAATCTTGATAAATTTAGTATTAAGTCTTGAAAATTTAACGCCATTTATATTTTTTCCATTCTTCTATTGTACTTTTTACACTTAATAAATTATACACATAAAGGGGGTTAAATGCAAAAAATTTAGGCAAATAATGTTAACTTTTGTAAAAACTCATTTTCTTATTATCTAATTAATCCACTTGAAGCTTGTTACGTAATCATTACCGTTAATGTTGCCCTTAATTTCTGCAACGAATTTTCTGTATGCTTTGCTGGATAATTCAATTCCCGGAATTTTATTTATCTGCTCCAGAACTTTTGTATTCTTAGAAAGGTCTACTCCCGGTATGGCATTAAATAAAGTGTTTAATGAAAGGTTTCCTATAGGGCCGAACATTGTAGAAATTTTCTTGGAGAGCAGCCCGTATACTTCCATCTCAGCATTCGCGGTAGAAAAATTATAGTTTCCGCCAATAAACAGACTTAAATCTTCACCTTTTGTTGTGATTTCAATATTTTCTGCAACGCCGTCTTTTATGTTAATTGCACCGGAAATACTTGAAAAATCACCGGTTTTTAACGGGGTAATAATATCAATTACACTGTTTATTGAAATACTTGTTAGCCCGCCTTTAAGAAGATTACCGGCTTTTAATAAATATTCCAGAGAGCCTAATTTAGGCATCCTTCCGTCTTTTACATTAAATGTTGTTTTACCGTTAAGAGTTTTCATACAATTGTCAAAACTTTCACCGACGCAAGAAAGTTTTATATCACCTGTCAAATCTCCATACATTTGATTATTAAGGTCAAATAGTGCATAGCTCAAGTCGTTTGCGTTTATTTCTTTTGCCTTCAAAGATATCGCAGTATGATTGTTTTCAAAATTGTAGTTGAAAGAACCGTTTAAAATACCGCTTGCAATAATGAATTTAAAATTATTTACATTTAATATTTGTTTTTCACTCAAAGAGGCATTAGCTTCAAAATCTTTTGCTACAATATTTCTTAGATGGATTGTATCAGCCTTCATATTTATATCTTTTACGACGAGTGAAGATAAATCCATTCCTTCAAATGTATCAAAAGTCTGCATATTATCAACCTGAGAGAGTTTCAATTTTTCAGTTATATAATTTAAATCTAACAGTTTCGTATTCAAATCTGCTTTTTCGACATAATACGGAATAGTTAATTTATTTTTTAATACCGCATGCACTGTAATATCATTTCCCAGAACTTCACCCTTTGAAGACAGGTCAATAGTCTTATCCTTAAATTTGAAAGTGATGTTTTTCATAGTTGTATCAAGGAAAGGGATGTTTGTTTCAAAGATATGGAAATCTCCGATAAGTTTCGGATTTGAAAGTTTGCCGTTAAAACGCAGGTCAGATGTAAACTGTCCCTGTTTTATATTTGGTTTTCGGAATATTATATTAAATATTCGAGCATCAGTTGGGTTCTGGGTTTTTACGTACAAATCATGAAAAACTAAATCGTCTTTATAAATATCTATTCCGCCTCTTGCTTTAAGCATATTCAATCTGGTGTATCTGCTTCCAAGAGAAGAGATTATTTTGTCATAAGAAAATTCTCTTATTCTCAACAGGTTTTGTTTTAATATTTGAGCGTCAAGGTTAAGTACAATTGCATTCTCTATATCGCCAACCGTTGCTCCAAGGTGGTAAATACTTGAATCAGGTGCCATATTTACTTCGCCTTTTACATCAAAATTATCTTTTACCCCTCTTGCACGGAGAGAGTATACAATATCACCCTTAATTTTGACAGGATAAATCTGATTTTTATTAATATACTTATCGATAAAATCCTGTTTTGGCTTCGAATTAATGTATATATTAAAGTTCTGTTTATTAAAAATATCATTAACTCCTCCATCTATAAGCAGAGGCATTTCATCCGCAAGCAAATTTAATTTATTAAGCTTGAGCGAATTATTTCTTATTATTAAACTGCCGTTAATTACGTTAATTGGAAGAGCTGCCGGTGTATATACAATACCCGCACCGCCAAGATCTGAATAAGCATTTACTCTGTTATTATTTATCCTGCATTTTAAGTTAATCTTACCCTTTTCAAATTTAACTTTCTTAAAATCTTCAGGAACTATTGAATACTTACTTATAAAATTTAAAAGAGTCAGGTCAAAAGATTTTAAATTAACATTCCCGTTTACACGAGGTTTGTCAGAAACATTATCGGCATCCAGATTTACTTCGAAAGTGCTGTCAGAATTGACAAAGTTTCCTTTAAGGTTTGAAACTTTAAGTTTATTATTATTCAAAGAAATAATTCCGTTAGAGATTTTGAGTTTATTATCATGTGATACACCGATAATTCTTGCATCAAAATTAACTTTATTATATTCAATCTGGTCTATTTTACCTTTGTAACCTGCCGAAACTTTTAAGAAAATATTTCCTATATCAGATTTAATATCTGAAGCAAGAGGCAGTATATCATTTACATTAAGCCTTGGAATAGAAATTAAAGCATCGGCTAGGTTATTTTTTACCACAGCTTTTGCCTGTAGAGGAGATTTTCCTATCAGTGCAGAAACATCTGCATCGGCGTTTGTTCCATCAAACTTAATTAAACCTTTTGTTTTACTTATATTTACACCTTGAACTCCGAATACGTTATCAAGCAGTTCTATTTCCCCTTTAGAAAAAAGATTTCTATTGAATTGGATATCCTCTATATCAAGAATTGAACCGTAGACTTTCAGTTTCAGATTAACAGGGCCTTTGCAGACATCGAGTTTTGGAAGCATTTTCTTTATATCTTCAATCATTGTTGAAGTTTCAATAGCTTTGTATAAATAAGCCAGTTCCTGAGATGATGAAGCTACATCAAAATCAAATTTTCCATATAGATTACAAACGCCGGCAATGCTTATAGGCTTTCCGTTAACCTGCCCGCTTTTTGTTTTAAATTCAGCACTCTGATCATTAAATTTTAATACCGCCTGTGCTTTTTTAAGAACTAAATCAGGTATTTCATTAAAATTGGTCGTAACATTATTGAAATTTAAAAGCCCCCAGACGTGCGGATTTTTGCGGTTTCCTTTCACAATAATATCAATATTTCCATCCCCTTTGACATCCATAATCGGCACCGGCCCTATAAGGAAATTCAATATTTCATGCAACGGAACAACCTTTTCTTCTGCTGTAGCCAAATCAACGTGTTTTGTACTCCATATACGCATATCAGAATATTTAACATTATATAATTCGACTCCGCCTTTTACCCATACACGCTCTATTCCGCCGGCAGGTACCTCAACATCAAAATTAACATACTTGCCTGTGAAATTAAGCTTTACTGTAGCGCCATTTGCGTTTTTAATTGGTTTGATAAGTATCCCGTTGTTTATAAACACATCGCCGTTTACTTCCGGCTCATAGATATCTCCTTTTATAGAGAAATTCCCGATTGCATCTCCATAGAACTTATAATGTTTAAGTCTATAAACGTTAAACTCTTCCACAATTATCGGCGGTAAAAGGTTCACGATATCTTCTACACGGGATTTATCCAGGATAACATTAAAGTCTACCATTGTAATTGATTTATCAAGATAGTTTGATATTGCTCCACTCAAGGATGCTTTAATATTCTCTGATTTAACATCAACATATTCAAAGTTAATAACTTTGCTTGTAAGATTAAATTTTGAATTTATATTTAATGTATCAGGCAGAATAATTGATTTTGCACTGTCTTTCATTATTACAGCACAATTATCAAGGACAGCCTGAAGGTTTTTCTTATCTATCCTGACATTAATTATCCCGCGAATATCAGAAAGCCCGTTTGGAAGATATTGTCTTAAATAATCACCTAGAGGTGCAATATCAAAGTTATCAAAAGTAACATCAACAACACTTCTATCGACATCGTTGTTACGCGGAAGATACAGATTTACATTTGCTTGCGAGATTGATCCTTTAATATTGAGTTCGCTCGAAAGATTAAAATTCAATGCCCGCGCGTTTTTCTTAAAATATATATTACGTGCAGTATAAATTACCGGTTCGCTTAATCCCGGCTGATGAATATTAACGGCAAATTCCTCAACATTTAATTCATTAAGCTTTATTTTAGTTTTGTTTAGATTTTTAAAGAAATTTTTATCGAGTTCAAGCTCTTTTTTAAGGACAGAATTAATCTTTATCTCTGAAGCCTGTATTTTATTAATATGCACTTTCCCTGATAAAAGAGGCAGAAGTCTTATTGAAGTTTCAAAATTTTCTATACTGGTAAAATCTTCTGTCTTTTTTGATTTAACCTTTATATTTTTTGCCTTGAAAGAAGCCTTTGGAAGAGGAGTTAAATACAACTGCGGTTTATCCATCTCAATAGTAAAGTCAGAATTTAGAGAAATATTTTCACAGACTTTCGGCAGGAGTTCTGTAAAAATAAACGGAAGCCCTAGAATCCAAAATGCATAAAAGCTCAAAATTATAATTATATATTTATTAAAAACTAGTTTCATTATATTTACATTTATAATAGCAATAAAGTTAACAATTGTAAACTTCGACACTCTTATGCTATAATTTTATCGTGAGAGATTTATTAAAAGTATTAGCAGTTGGGATAGTTATGTTTTTTGCTCCGTTTGTATATGCAGAGGAGTATAAAGTACTGGTTATTCCAGACAATATTGTTACCGAAAACGAAGCTGTCGATGCTTATATTTATAATGCAGCTTCAGAATTTTTCGCCAATGAAGTGATAAATATTCTCAACCAGACTGATTACATTACCTCTCCAACCGTTAGTGAAGAACGAAAACTTTTGAAAAGTAATCCTTCATATATGATACCTGCAAGAAATCTCACTAACAGGTTTAAAACATCTTACAATATTGATTACGTTCAGTTAAAAAAAATAGCAAATAAATCTCAAGCAAGATACGTACTTCTATTGACCTCTGCAATTGATTCAGAAAATTATATTCTCAGACGCACTTTATGGGATTTTCTAAACATTCCGGGTGCAACTGTTGTAGATCCGGCATATAAAATATGCACATACGCAGCACTCGTAGATACACAAAAAAATAACGTACTCTGGTCAAATACTTTTTACAAAACAATAAGTGTTGTGGAAAACAGAATTATTACAAGAGGCCCTTCGCCTCAGACAGAACAACTCCAAAAAATTAGAGATTATTCCAGAATGCTATGTCCTGAAATAGCTCAGAATGTTCAATTAAGAGTTCTTCCGCCGCAGGTTTATGATAAAGAGACCAACCAGATATACTATGATATGGGTAATTTTGATAATGTGTTTACTAAAAAATACAGAAGATGGCATAAGGAAGGTTCAAAAGACTACGATGCAGCGAAAACGCGTGTTGATGCCAAGATAACAAACACTAAAGAAAAATATCAGCAGTTCAAAGAAGAACGCGCACAAAAAGCTCAGGACAAAAAATTCCAGAAACAGCTGGAAGTTAAAGCTGAACCTGTAACATCAGAACCTGCTGCAGAAGTAATACAGCCTTCTGATAATAATATACACAATATTAATTATAAAAAACCAGTGCTTGAAGATCAGAGTTTATATACTCCAATTGATATCCAAAAGACACGTAAGAATAATCTTTATGGAGAGTTTGATAACTCAAGACCACCGCTTAGAGAGTATAATTATTAACGAAAATCACCATGTCTTGAAACAACTCGTGTGACATAAATCTGCTCGCAAGAACCGCTTCCGTTATTTCCCCGAAAAGATTCCTTATCATTCCGCACTGTACTTGAAATACCTTCTTCCATTCTGCCGTCATTCCCGCGAAATTTATATTTTATAAGATAACCTTCAAGATAAACAATATCTTTTTTGCGAAGTTTTTTTATACCTTTCCTGACATTTTTGTTAGCAGGGCAAAGGTGATTATTTGTAAAAGCGTGATTAATTCCGCCTTCATGTTTAAAATATTTTGACAGATGATTTTGCCAGGCAGAACCGCTATAAGAATAATAAGATACTGTACCAGCCATACGAACTTTTACCGATTTATAAACTTCCTTAAACTTAAAATCGCCAAATCCTATTGAAACATCATAGGGATATACGGCTGCGGCCCACATTTTAGAGGGTCTGTAGTGAATGTCATATACACGGCCGTATATTTTGTAATCTGCAATAGGAGTAATTTCTGCAACACCGCCGCTCACTTCATGTTCAAATGTTTTTCCGTTTTTTATTTCTTGCTGTACAGGTTCCGAAAAAGGTTCCATATCTACGTTTTTAAGCTCTGTATTATCAAAACGAATATGATTAATCAGAACAACCAAAACAACCAGTACAAATATTATTTTAGTTTTGATATCAATCTTAGAAATATCTGTATCATTGTCAAGATATATATTCATATTGCCTACATGCGCTCTGGTGCTGAAACTGCAAGAATATCCAGTGCATTCTTCAATGTTGTTTTGATTGCAATCATTAAAGCAAGTCTTGATTTCATTAAATCTTTGTCATCGCAGATTACGCGGTTAGAATTGTAAAATGAATGAAACTCAGCCGCAAGTTCTTGAACATATCTACAGATTGTGTATACAGTTCTGTTTTCAGCAGAAAGTTTTATTACAGATTTGAACTCTTCAAGCTTTAATATAAGTGCCTTTGCACTGTCTGCTGTTTTTAAAATAATATTTTTATCAAAATTATTTATTAAATCATCAAGTTCAGCTTGAGTCATAGGAGCTTTTACACTCTCTCCAGTTTCAGGGTTAACTCTGTCATTTACTGCGTTTCTAAGGATTGAGCAAACTCTGGCGTACGCATACTGAACATAGAACACAGGGTTTTCATCTGTACTTTTCTTCGCAAGCTCGATATCGAAATCAAGAGTCATATCAATATTTCTCATCTCCATCCAGTAACGTGTCGCATCAATACCTACTTCTTCTATCAAATCGTCAAGAGTAACCATATTTTTACGCTTGCCCATTCTGACTTCTTCGCCATTGATAACCAGGTTAACAAGCTGGCCGAGAAGCACTTCTAATTTATTCGGGTCATAGCCTAAAGCTTCAATAGAAGCTTTAACACGTGCAACATAGCCATGGTGGTCAGCGCCCCAGATATTAATAAGTCTGTCATAGCCGCGGCGAAGTTTATCAATGTGATAAGCAATATCTGCGGTTAAATAAGTATTTGAGCCGTCAGCTTTTTTAATAACTCTGTCTTGATCATCACCAAATTCAGAAGATTTAAACCACATTGCCCCTTCACGCTCATAAAGCATACCTTTTGCCATAAGCTCCTTGTAGCTTTCTTCAACCTTGCCGGATTTGTGCAAATCAAGCTCGGAATAAAAATTATCAAAGTGTACTCTGAATTCCTTCAGCAGAGCTTTCTGGCAGGCTTCCATTTCTTTTTTGGCATAATCAGAAAGAACCTGAACGTCATCTGTTGGTTCATGTTCAGAAAGATATTTTTTTGCAACAGGAATCAAATATTCGCCCGGATAATAATTCTTTCTTTCAATTTCGTCTGTCGGGAAATCAATATTTTCACCCAGTTGCTGCTTAATTCTTATTTTTAAAGAATTACCAAGTTTTTGGATTTGAGAGCCTGCATCGTTGATATAAAATTCCTGATAAACCTCATGTCCGTAGAATTTTAGCAGGTTTGCAAGCGCGCTTCCCATTGCCGCCCAGCGTCCGTGCCCGATGTGGAAAGGACCTGTCGGATTAGCAGACACATATTCAAGCAGGATTTTTTCAACCGGCACGTCTTCCGGCTTGCCGTAATTTTCTTTCTTTTCAAGAATTTCGGCTACAGCTTCTGCAAGAAGAGAATTTTCTATCTTGAAGTTAATAAATCCGCCAACAACTGAAACTGAATAATTTTCCTTAGGAAGCTCTGCAGCAACCGCGTTAGCAATCATAGGCGGGGCAATTTTAGCAGAACGCGCCAGCGAAGAAACATTCACTGCAAAATCACCAAAATCAGAATTTTTAGGCTTTTCAACAATTAAAGAAAACTTTTCATCAGTACCCATCTGACCTAGCTTTCCACACGCAGCCGCTTTTTTTATACCATTTTTAACTTCATTTAAGAAAAAATCTTTTAACATCTTTATCCTCGCTTATCTATTTTTAACAACTAGTATAAGATAAACAGGGTTAAATGTATAGATATTTAGCCAAACACTACTGCGTAAAAACAAAAACTCTTGACAATAGTTAGATATCTAACTATAATATCTTTATGAAAGATTTATTGTCACTTATAGCAAAAATTCACGAAAAAGGAAACCGTTTTATTATTAAAGAATTAAAAAAGA